>Ga0268299_1000667_pt1 | contig 93366 bp, 64 predicted proteins | sample NOBtaG_FD_193484 | JGI IMG/M metagenome (GOLD analysis project Ga0268299, IMG submission 193484) | Activated sludge microbial communities from bioreactor in Nijmegen, Gelderland, Netherland - NOB reactor | ecosystem: Engineered > Bioreactor > Aerobic > Activated sludge | place: Netherlands...
CGGCGGCAGGGACGCTACGCTACGCCGGGGGGAGGGGAGCCACTGAGCGAGCCACCTGCGCACCTCCGCTGACTGCGTCCGACCGAACACACGCAGGGGGGCACTATGTACCTGAGCTTTACCTACGATCAACCGCATGACCTTTGACTCTCCCATTCTCCCTGTGCGGAAATTACCGGACCATCTGAATCGCAAGGAGTGTGGCCATGAGAGTACTCGTGGTCTTTCCGCATTACCCACCAGACATGGAGCACTTCACCCGCGGCCTCGCAGAGGCCGGAGCGGAGATTCATGCGATTGCGGACGTCGAGTTCTCCGAAATCCCCCACCACGTCGCCAAGCACATCACCAACTATGTCCGCATTCCCACCTTCCGCGATGAGGAAGTCGCCCTGAACGAGTGCGAGCGGGCCTTTATCGGCGAGGACATCCAACGCGTCGAGTGCTTGTGGGAACCACTCGTAATCTTCGCGGGTGCGCTCAGGGAGCGTCTCGGCCTCCCGGGGATGACGCGCGATGATGTCCTCGCGTTTCGCGACAAGGATATCATGAAGCAACGCGTTCGCGATGCGGGCCTCCGCGTCCCAAAATCCCGACGGGTTACGTATGCTCGCGAAATCCGCGAGGCCGCAGAGGAGTATGGCTTCCCCGTGGTCATCAAGCCCATCGCGGGCGTCTGCTCTGCGGACACCTATCGCGTTTCGAGCAGCAAAGACATCGACGATATTCTCCCCCAAATCGCCCATCTCAAGGAAGGCAACGTCGAAGAGTTCATCCACGGCGAGGAATTCACGTTTGACGCGATCGTCATCAATGGGGTGCCCGCCTTCTATTCCGTGAACCAGTACCATCCGACCATGCTTGTCGCTCGCCAGCACGAATGGATCAGCCCCGGCGACCTGACGTTCGCGAATCCCGACATCCCCAAGCTCAAGGGGGGCGTGAAACTCGGGCATGATGTGCTGAAAGCACTCAAGTTCGAGACAGGCTTCATCCACATGGAGTGGTTCCTGACGGAAAAAGGTGAGGCAGTCTTTGGCGAAATCGCCGCGCGCCCGGGTGGAGGCAACATCGTCCACCTGATCAACTACGCGAACGACTTCGACTCGTTCCGCGAGTGGGGGAATGCCGTTGTCTCGGGAAAGATACTGACAAAGCCCTCCCGCGAATACAACGTTACGATGGTCTGCAAACGCGCGGAGGGCTCCGGCTACATCCGCCACATTGCCGGCCTCGATCGCGTCCGGGAACGTTGTGGAAAGGGTATCGTCTCCGAACTCATCCCCAAGATCGGCGACCCTCGAACCGATTGGAAGCGATTCTACGAATCCGATGGTTACATCATCGCCCGTCATCCCGACTATGAGGAGTGCTTTGCCATGATGCAGTACCTCATCAACGAGTGGCGGATCTTTGCCGCGCCCTGATCTGCCGTTCATAAGCCATCGGGGTGCAAATCCCTTTGACTGGAGCGCCCGGCGAAGTGAAACTTGCGGACCCTCTTCTGTACTGAAACAAGTCTGGGATTTAGGGGAAACGCGCGCTTCCGAGGCACCGCCCCGGGGATGCTCGTTGTAGCGTCTCGGCGAGAGCTTGCCTTCAGAGGCAACAACTCGCCGCCCATCAGACCACCTTCATCACCCCGAAAGGTAGCTCGCATGAAATTGAGAACATTCGGCTTAGTGGCAGGAATCATTGCCACGATTTCCGCGTCCGGCGCCTATGCAGCGGATCGCCCCGCCTACCTCCCCCAGGACGTCCAGCCCCTCGACAAGGTCGAAGAAGTCGGGATGCCGTATCTGGATAACGAGGCCCTGCTGGATCGCGCCAAGTTCCTTGATGAAGGTGGCCCGTTCCACTTCGCAGATCCGATCAAGGTCTCGATCACCCCAGCCGACTACGGCACATGGGAAAAGCTCTCCAACGGCGACATGCTCTGGCGTCTCCGCCTCTACTCGGAGCGCGCGACCTCGCTGAACCTCGGCTTCACGCGTTACAACATGCCCGAGGGCGGCGACCTTCACATTTACATTCCCTCCTATGAGAAGATCTTCGGCCCGTTCACGGCTGCGGATAACGAGGAGCACGGCGAACTCTGGACGCCGATCCTCCCCGGCGACGACATCCTGATCGAAGTCCGCGTCCCCGCGACGGAAGTTGGGAACCTTGACCTCGAGCTCGGCTCGGTCAACCACGGCTACCGCGTCATTGGTGGGCCTGTTGGTGACGACAAGTCCGGCGCGTGCAACGTCGACGTCATCTGCCCCCAGGGCGATGGTTGGCGGGACCAGATCCGCTCCGTTGCGGTGTACTCGACGGGCGGCTCAACCTTCTGCACGGGTGCCCTCGTAAACAACACGGCACAGGACAAGAAAGGCTTCTTCCTCACCGCCGACCACTGCGGTCTCAGCGCGGGAAATGCCGCCTCACTCGTCGTCTATTGGAACTATGAAAACTCGACCTGCCGCACACCGGGCAGCGGCGCGAGCGGCGGTGCAGGCAACGGCACGCTGACCCAGTTCAACACAGGTTCCTTCTTCCGCGCTGGGTATACTCCCTCGGACTTCACGCTCATGGAGCTCGACGATCCGATCAATCCCGCCTATGACCCGTACTGGGCCGGTTGGGACCGCACAGGCGCCGACGCAACGTCCGCTGTCGCGATCCACCACCCCAACACGGATGAAAAGCGCATCAGCTTCGAGAATGATCCGACCACGGTCACGACGTACCTCGAGAACCCGGTCCCGGGCGACGGAACGCACGTCCGCATCACCCAGTGGGACCTTGGCACGACCGAACCCGGCTCCTCCGGTTCCCCCCTCTTTGACCAGAACAAGCGCATCATCGGCCAGTTGCATGGCGGCTTCGCATCCTGCTCGAGCCTTACGTCAGACTGGTATGGCCGCTTCTTCACCTCTTGGACGGGCGGCGGGACGAATGCCAGCCGTCTGAGCAACTGGCTCGACCCAAGCGCCACGGGCGCGACCGTCCTCAACGGTGTTGGCGTATCGATCTTCCAAGCCAACGGCTCGCCGACAGTCGACGACTCGTTCGGCACGGGCGACAACGACGGCATCCTTGAGACGGGTGAAAATCAGGACCTGCTTACCTTCTCCGTGCGCAATGTCGGCACGACGACCGCCACGGGCGTGACGGGAACACTCACGTCGCTGACCCCGACGGTGACCGTGACTCAGGGGTCCTCTCCCTTCCTGGACATCGCTGTCTCAGGAACACAGACCAACATCACTCCGTACGAGATCTCGATCTCTCCTGCGCACGTCTGCGGCGATCCCATCAATCTCCGCCTGACGATGAACTCGAACGAGGAGTCCAACTCCCCGCTCGAATACTCGCTTCCGACCGGCCCGCTTTGCGACGTCGTTCCTGACTTCGGCGTGGGCTCGGTCGTGGTTGACGACACCACTGGCAACGGCACCGGCGCTGCCGATCCGGGCGAGACAGGCCTCCTCCTGACCATCCCGATCACCAACGCTGGTTCTCCGGCGACCGCCATCAGCGCGACGCTCACTTCGCTGACTGGCACCGCCACGGTTACGGCCGCTAGCTCCACCTATCCCGACATCGGCACGGGCGGTTCGGGCAGCAACGCGACCCAATTCGCCTTCGACCTGAGCAGCGCGCACGTCTGCGGTGATCCGATCGACTTCCAACTGACGATCAACTCCGCTGAGGGAACGGACATCGTGCCGTTCACGCTCAATACGGGCTCGGTCTTCCCGATCAGCCTGACCACCTCGGCAAACACGACCCCGAACGCACAGTTCGGCGACGCACCCCTTCCCGCATCTGTTTCCACGAACCTCGTGATCGCGGAACGCGGCGAAGTCAGCGACGTAAACCTCACGTTCAACGCAACACACACGTTTACGGGCGACGTTTCCGCCACCTTGACCAGCCCCTCCGGCACGGTTGTGACGCTGGTCAATCGCCGCGGCGGAAGTGGTGACAACTTCGTCAACACCACGATTGATGACGAGGCAGCGGCCGGCGTTGCCGGCGGCTCCGCCCCCTTCACCGGTTCCTTCCAGCCAGAGTCCCCGCTGTCCGCGATGGACGGCGAAGACGTCGAAGGCACGTGGGTGTTCACCATCACGGACAACGCATCCACCGACAACGGCAACCTGCAAAACGTGACGCTGAACCTCAGCTACAACCCGCTCGTCTGCGGAACTGCGGCATTCTTCGATGCAGGTGGCGCAGCGACGTTCAGCGATGCAAACGGCAACGGTAACAACAACGGCATCATGGAGCCGGGCGAGACGACCCTCGAAATCACGATCCCCGTCACGAACATCGCTCAGGATGCCACCGGTGTTACGGGAACGCTGACCTCGCTCACCTCGGGTGTGACGGTTCTTCAGGGGACCCGCAGCTACCCGAACATCGCGGCAGCGGCAACACAGTCGAACACGGTCCCGTACATGATCGCGATCGACCCCGCGTTCCCCTGTGCGGGCAGCTTCAACCTCGCACTTGCAATCGACTCGAACGAGGGCGGCAACAGCATCTCGCCTGCCTACACGTTCTCGACCGGCACGGCCTCTTCCTCGACCGCGAGCCAGTCAGTCAACCCGGGCACGGTCTTCGGCGCCGCTCCGCAAATCGTCAACGTCCCCGTAAACTTCGCCACGACAGGTATCATCACCGACGTCGATGTCACTATCAACATGCCGCACACGTTTATGGGTGACGTGACGGTGTCTGTTCGTTCACCGGGTCTCCAGACCTCGACCCTGATCAATCGTCGCGGTGGCAATGCCGACAACATGACAAACACCGTGTTCGACGACGAAGCAGCGACCGCCATCACGGCTGGAACGCCCCCCTACACGGGTTCGTTCCGCCCCGAGTCTCCGCTTTCGGCTCTCGACGGCGGCGTGGTCAACGGCGCATGGCAACTTACGTTCAACGACCAGGCGAACGGCGACTCCGGCACGATTCAGAACTGCACCATCGAAGTGGATTACCTCGTCGGCACGTGCGTTGCACCCCTCACGCTCGACGCCAACGTCGTTGAGACGGGCTCCTCCAACGCTGTGCCCGATGGCGGCTCGTTCGACTTCGGTAGCCACGAAATCGGCGCAACGCAGCCGAGCTATACGTTCCGCGTGGACAACTCGGGTGCGGGCACGCTCTACACGTACTCGCTCGTTGTTCCTGCGGGTTACAACGTCACCGAGCCGCTCGCGGCGTCGATCGCCCCGGGTGGATTCGACACCTTCACGATCGAGCTCTCGACTGCGACTGTCGGTTCACGCAACGGCGTCCTCAGCTTCGGGACGAACGTCGCAGGCAAGTACCTCTACGACATCAACCTCACGGGTGCGGTCACGCCGCCGGCGTCGATCACCGAGTGGGAAATGTTCAAGTAACGCGTCGCACCTCGCAACATCGGAAGGGGCCGCCAGCAATGGCGGCCCTTTTCATTGGCGACGCGCGTGCGCCATTACTTTGACCTGACGAACCGTGATCCCTAATCTGGCCACATGCTCACATTTCAACAAGCCATCTCGACAATCCTGACGATCCCTTTCGCGCTTGGCGAGGAATCCACTCCCTTGCTTGAGGCAACCGGGCGTACGCTCGCGGTCGCACCGGCAGCCCCCTACCCCCTGCCGAGATTCACGCAGTCCTCCATGGACGGCATCGCCATCCGCACTGGCGACACAACGAGTGCCTCTTCCGCAGAGCCCGCGCGCTTGGAACTGGTCGGCGAGAGCGCCGCAGGTCATCCCTTCACCGGTTCCATCGCGCCCGGTCAGGCCACCCGCATCAGCACGGGAGCCCGCATCCCCGATGGCGCGGATGCCGTCGTGCCGATCGAGAAGGTGCGTCTGGAAGGAGATACCACAGCACTGCTCGAATCGCCGTCCTCGCCCGGCGCGTTCATCCGCCGGGCAGGTGAGGACGTCGAACAAGGCGCGAGTCTCCTCCCACGCGCGACGCGGCTCGGCCCTGCGCAAATCGCATTCCTTGCGTCGTTCAACATCCCGGACGTCCGCACCTTCGCGCCCCCGCGCATCGGGATCCTGAGCAGCGGAGACGAGGTGAAAATGCTCGGTGCAAGACTGGCCGAAACGGAAATCATCGGATCCAGTCTCTACTACCTCGAGCGCGAGTTCGCCGCCTGTGGTTGCGAGCCACGGCTCTTTGGTGTCAGCCCGGACAATGCGGACGCATTCCGCGCGATGCTGGAGGAAGCGCTCGCCTGGTCGGACATCGTCGTCACGACCGCCGGTGTTTCAGTGGGGGAGCACGATGTCGTCGGGGGCGTGCTGCGCGACTTGAGCGCGGAACTACTTTTCTGGCGCGTTTCCGTTCGCCCGGGCAAACCGATGCTCGTCGCGCGTGTCGCTGGGAAACCACTCTTCGGCCTTCCGGGAAATCCCGTCAGCACGATTTGCAACACGGAGATTTTCGTGAAGCCATTCCTTCGCGCGGCATTCGGTGTTGAGCACCCCGTGCCGTCTTTCGAGAAAATCCGACTCGCAAGCGGCTGCCCGCGCGACGCGCAGCGCCTCTTCTTCACTTACGCTCGGCGCATCGTGATCGACGGCCACGCGACGGCTTCGCCACTCCCACGACAGTCGAGCGCGAACATCGCGAATCCTGCGATGGCGGATGGACTCATCGTCGTCGAACCGGGCGACGCCCCCATCCCGCCGGGGGAGTGGGTCGATTGGCTCCCTCTCAAGACCGGAATCTAGCGTGGCTCTGGAAAGATGAACTCGTGATTTTCCCCGTACTTGTTTTCCTGCATGTGCAGGGCATCATTGAACAAGTGCGTGACCACATAGCGGGCGGCGCCGTGCATCGGCGCGCGCACAAAAGCTGGCGCGAATAAGGGAATCAATGGCACGAGCACCAATGGGAACGGTCCTACAACGTCCATGTGCGAAGTCATCCCCCAAACGAGCAGCTTTGACGCGAAAAACAGATAAACCAGCATCGGCGCCAGCCCTCCGATCGCCGCGATCCACTGCACCCAGCCCATTTTGCGCCCCGTCAACTTGAGCAATTGCCCGAGCTCCAAAAGCCCCGTCTTCCTCGAAAAGAGCAACCAGGTGTCGTATTCGTTGTCGAGGCGCAGGATGAGGCCCGCGAGTGGGCTCGCGAAGAAGAAGGTGCTCGCGATGAGAGAGAATCCCACGAGGCTTCCGATCAAACTGGGCGGGATTCCCCGAACCCCAACCAGCTTGATGGCAAGTGCCGCGATCAACATATTGATCAGGAGCACGAAGATGAACGAGGCCCGGGAGGTGGCGAGCTCGTTTCGATACTTCGCGATTAGGAATTCCCGGGCTGTCATCGGCAACGCGACCTCGTCCAGCGGACTCAGCTTGCCGAGGATTCGCTTGTGCAGAGGCGTTCGGCGCAGCCGCCCCATTTCCGAATCGGACCACCTTAGCAACCATTGCCAAAACACATAGTCTCCCACCCACAGAAAAATGAACGCACCGAGAACCCAGAGTGGCTGAATGGTCCCGGTGTTGTTCGCGTACCCGATAACCAAAACGACCGCCGGAATGGAGAGTGCCACGGCGTAAGGATAAAGCCTCGCGACGCGCCGCACGACCCGTTCCTTTCGCGTCGGCTCGAAGGCCGTCTCTCCATCGAGGTAGCGCACGAACGGATCGTCCGCGTGCGTGGCGAGTTCGGGAAAGTCCTCTGCGATCCAGGAGGCCGCAACTTCGTACTTCCCGATCGTGCAGCGATCGCCCCATGCCCACGTCGCTGTCAGCCGGGGCTGCATGTCGTGCAACCTTGCCATCTCCCCGCGGATGCGCGCCCACGGACCCGGTGGTGCCTGCCCGCCGCTTAACGTCGATGGGTTGGGTTCATTTGCCACGTTTGCGTCTTCAGATTCCGTCGGGTTGATCACCACGCACCATCCCCGCCCTGAACGACTTGAGGCAAAGGCAATAGGCACGCGCGGCAAGTCACACGCAACCTCCTCGAAAGGCCTCGACTTCGGCTCAACCAGCTATCGCGGACAATCAGGGCGCCCTGACTCATCACGCTTGCGGCCTGATACGTGCTCAAAGCTTTAATTGCGGCGAGTCGCGCACGTCCGCGTGGGCGCTCTCGACCCGCCGGGCACGAAGTCCGCCCCCCAGCGCGTCGCCAAAATCTTCCAATCATTCGAGGTCCAACCAATGGACGTGGTCATCGCCAGCGCCGTTCGCACACCGGTGGGAAAATTCAACGGGGGCCTCGCAACTCTGTCCGCGCCCCAACTCGGCGCGATCGCCATCCGCGAAGCCGTCAAGCGTGCGGGCATCGACCCGGCACAGGTGGAGGAAGTCATCATGGGCTGCGTTCTTGCGGCAGGCCTCGGGCAAAACCCCGCACGTCAGGCAGCCATCCACGGCGGCATTCCCTATTCCGTCGGCGCATTCACGATCAACAAAGTCTGCGGCTCCGGCCTCAAGGCAGTTGCGCTCGCCGCACAGGCTATCCGCGCGGGGGACGCCGACATCGTCGTGGCAGGTGGCATGGAGAGCATGACCAACGCGCCATATCTGCTCCGCAATGCGCGCAATGGCTACCGTCTCGGCAACGGTGAATTGATCGACTCGATGGTGTATGACGGCCTTACGGACGTGTACGACAACATTCACATGGGGCTGACCGCGGAACTCGTCGCCGAGAAGTATGGCATCTCTCGCGCGCAGCAGGACGAGTTCTCCGTCGATTCGCAGAAGAAGGGCGCCGCCGCCGTCGAGGGCGGCCTCTTCAAGGATGAGATTGTTCCGGTCGAAATCGCCCAGCGGAAAGGCCCCGCGATCATCGTCGCCGACGACGAGGGCCCTCGTGGGGATTCTTCGGTCGACAAGCTTGCAAAGCTGTCCCCCGTGTTCAAGAAGGACGGCACCGTCACCGCTGCCAATGCGTCGACAATCAATGACGGCGCGGCCGCTCTCGTCGTGATGAGCGCGAAGAAGGCCGCGGAACTCGGCATCACGCCTCTCGCTCGCATCGCCGCTGTCACGACGGGACACCTCGAACCCAAGTGGGTGATGATGGGTCCGGTCGAGGCCGTAAAGAAAATGCGCGCAAAGACCGGCATCACGAACGATCAGATCGACCTCTTCGAGTTGAACGAGGCATTTGCGGTGCAGGCTCTCGCGTGCACCCGCGAACTGGAAATCAACCCCGCGCTCGTCAATGTGCGCGGTGGGGCCATCGGAATCGGTCACCCCATCGGCGCAAGCGGCGCCCGCATCCTGACCACGCTCCTGCATGCGATGAAGGCCGGCGACAAGAAGCGCGGCCTCGCATCGCTCTGCCTCGGCGGCGGCGGCGCAGTCGCGATGATGGTCGAACGCTGATTCGCCTGTTGCAAACTCAGTAATCCAACCCCCGACCCCACGGGCAATCTCACGGAGAATTCACGCAAATGAACAAGCTTGTTTGCATCGCCGGCGCAGGAACGATGGGCAACGGCATCGCTCATGTCTTCGCGCAATCGGGCTGGCAGGTACTCCTGCTCGACATGAATCAGGGCGCCCTCGATCGCGCGCTCCAGACGATTTCGAAGAACATGGATCGTCAGGTAAAAAAAGGCACGCTCACTGAAGAAGCGCGCACCCAAGCCATCGAGCGCATCGACACGGCAACCTCGATTCAGATGGCGGCCGAGGCATCGCTCCTGATCGAGGCAATCATCGAGAGTGGAGAGGCCAAGTCCGCGCTCTTCTCCGAGGCGGACACGGTGCTCGGGCCGGATGCGATCCTCGCCTCGAACACGTCCTCGATTTCGATTACACGCCTCGCATCCGCGACCAAGCGCCCCGACAAGTTCATCGGCATGCACTTCATGAATCCCGTGCCAGTCATGCAGCTCGTCGAGGTCATCCGCGGCCACGCCACGAGCGACGAAACCACCGCCAAGATTTGCGAACTATCCAAGGACCTCGGCAAGACACCGGTCGAGGTGAACGACTATCCTGGTTTCATCAGCAACCGCGTCCTGATGCCGATGCTGAACGAGGCCATGTTCTGTCTGATGGAAGGCGTCGCAACTCGCGAGGCCATCGACACCGTGATGAAACTCGGCATGAACCATCCGATGGGCCCTCTCCAGCTTGCGGACTTCATTGGGCTCGATGTCTGCCTCAGCATCCTCAACGTGCTCTTCGAGGGATTCGGTGACCAACGCTACCGCCCCTGCCCGTTGCTAAAAAAGATGGTCGCGGCGGGATACCTCGGCCGAAAGAGCGGTCGCGGGTTCTACGAGTACTAACGCATGGCGAGTGCCGTCTCCCAACCCACCCTGCATCTCTTTCGCGAATCGCTTTTCCGTCTGGACGGTGGTTCGATGTTCGGCCACGTTCCGAAAGTCGTGTGGTCGAAACTCATCACCACCGACGAGACGAATCGCATCCAGCTTTCGTGCCACTGCCTGCTCGTGCGCTACCCATCGGGTCGCAACGTGATCATCGAAACCGGCATGGGTATGAAGTGGACTGCGAAGGAGGCAGGACTTTACGCGCTCGAGAGTACGCCGATTGACGATATGCTCGCGCGCGTCGGGCTCGCAGCGGGGGACATTACAGACGTTGTGTTGACGCACCTGCACCTGGATCACGCCGGGGGCGGCACGCGCCTCGACGAAGCGGGCAATGCTGTGCCCGCGTTTCCGAACGCGACGTATCATGTTCAGAAGAACGAGTTCGAAGCCGCGACGCGCCCTGACATTCGCAGCAAGCCGAGCTATCGACTCGAGAACATCGACCCGATCACCAAGGCCGGTCGTTGGCGTTTCCTCGATGGCGATAGCGAGGTCATGCCGGGCATGCGCGCACGCCTGACACCCGGGCACACGCGCTGGCACCAGAGCATTCTACTCGATACGCCGAAGGGCCCCGTGTGGTTCCTCGGCGACATCATGCCGACGTCGCGCCACGTCCGCCCGCATTACGTGATGGGATTCGACCTCTATCCGCTCGATGTCATTGCGAGCCGCACCGCGATCATCGACGAAGCACTCATCGTCGATCCGCTGATCATCTTCGAGCACGATCCCGACACGCCAGCGGGGCGCCTGCGCCGCGACGAAAAAGGGAACGTCAACGTGGAGCCGGATCGCTCGCTGATGCTGGAGTAACAGGCGTCACTCGCACCAGATCCACCCAGTCGTAACCATCGTAGTGCAGCGTGGTAATCAGTTCCTCGCGCACCGCAAAGTCCCGCCGAATCTCCGCAAGCGGCGGCCACGGAGCCCGCGTGCGCGCTTCGATCCATCCCTCCTCCGTCGCGGTGGTCGGATCGAAGGCCGAATCCGCGACGCGAGGCACTCCATCCGCCGTGAACCGCAGCGTCGCATGATCCCAAATCATCCTCTGAATGACGACAGGGACATCGATCTCGTGTTCGTGCAGCCACGAGCCTAGCTGGGCGAAGTCGGTATTGAATGCGGGTGCGGTCTGAGGATGCGTCGGCCACGCGATGAAGCGTCGCACCTGCACCACGGCGCTGTTCAGCGCGACGACCAGCACGAGCGCCAGGGTGACACGCGCGCCGAGCTTCTTCTCCACCCGATCGGCCGCGGCGCAGACGCCGACCGCGAGAATCGCGGCCACCGCAGGGATCAGAATCGTCATGCGAAGCAGATTCGGCGCACCAAAACTGAGAATCGACGCCAGCGAGCCAAAGCCCATCCACAACAAGAGGGCGAGCTCGCACCATCCACCCCTCCTCGCGCGGTGCACGCACACGAAGACTCCGAAATAAAAGAAGACTGCCGTGATGAGGTCGAACACGGGGAGTCCCGCGCCGTGCAGGTCCGGAGCCGTGCCCGCCGCGCGCTTGTCCTCCCACCGAGCGAGTTCCTCAACCCCCGGCACGCGCCACAGGAAGAACTGCAAACGCGTCGGATCGCCAAGCATGTTGTGGCGCGCCATCGGATCGCCGCGCAGGCCATAGTTCAAAGCCACGTCCACCCCCTGGCGAATCATGAAGAGCGATTTCTGCAAAGCGTGGCCAGGAATGTTGACCTCGGCGGCTCTTCCCATGAAGTGGTCGGGGTTCTTGGCGAAGTCGATCGCCATCGGGACGAACACTAGAATCGCCGTCGCAGGAATCGCGAGGAGTTCGCGACGCCCGGGCATCTCGAAAGGAAACCTTTTTCGCAATCGCAGTGCAATCAGCCCAAACGCGACCAGCATCACCGGCACGAGTCGCCATGCGAGGTACGTGTACGCGCCAAGCCCGAGCACGCCACCTGCGAGCAACGCATTCGCCATCGTGGGGCGGCGCACGAATCTCGCGAGCAACCACGCCGTCAACGCGGCGAAGAGCGGCGTCAGAATCGTCCTAAAGCAGAGGCTGCTGAACTGCATGTGCCAGTAGAGAAACGTCACGAACGACGCGCCGAGAAGCCCCGCACGCCGCCCGAAAAAATCGCGAATCATCAGCCACACAGCAGGGATCGTGATGATGCCGATCACTGCGGAGGTGCTCCGCGCGACCTCCACCGTGACCCCGAAGAACGCGAAAGCCGGAGCGAGAAGGTACATGAACAGCCCCTCTCGCATGTGGTCTTCCGTGTCGAAGAACACCGGCCACCCGGGCTTGCGCCAAACGTCCAACCCGTCAAGCGCATAGATTGCTTCATCATACCAGAAGCCGGGAGCCGTATGCGCTCCCCAGAAGCGCAACGCACCCCCCGCGACAATCAACAGAACGAGGACGAGGATTTCCCACGCGAAGATGCGCTCAGGCTTTCCCTCTGCCGGCGATTCTCCGCTCACCACTCTTCACGCTTCGCTGGCATTTCGGTGCAGTACTCGTTCACGAGTGCTCGCAACACGGCGACGCGCGCCTCGATCCGAGGAGAAACGCTCTGCGCCTCCTCATCCCCTTCCACAGGTCCGATGGGTTCGAGCGATTCCTTCGACTCCAAACGGAGCAGGCCCCCTTCGCCCGATTCTCCCTCTGGAATGAAGTGCACCTGCAGCGTCACTTCTGCTCCGTCCAGCGAATAGACGAGTTGTCCGCTATATGCCTCAACGCGCGACTTCCCTTTCAACCCAACCGCAAGGAGCAGTTCGTCGAAGAGCATCTGATGCTTGCTCGCATTCGCGAGCGAGCACGCCTGCATCACATTCGCGATCTCCGCGCGCACGCGCATGTGGAGACCCTGCAATTCAAACTGGATAAGCGTCGCGCCACCACGCAGCAGTCGCGAGATCACGGCCCTCGCTTCGGAGGTATCTCCTTCGGAGTGCACGGGCTCGGCGAGCATCACCTCGGGTATCACGCGCTCCAAGTACTCACGGAGTACGCGGCAAGTCTCGGGGGCGCTGTCGAAGTCCCGCGCGAGCCGGAGATCGAGCACGGTGCTTGGCTCCTCCAGTGCGGCCAGGATCTCCCACCATGCGACGCCGGGAAGCTCCGCCATCGGAGAACACATCGAGGCTAACTCGAAGCTCAGCAGGATGTAGTGACTGCCTGTATCGGGGTGCACGCGCGCGAACGGTGCGGGGGGCGATGGGCGCAGTGCGCGCGGATATGCCATGTGGAGACGCCTCGCGAGCGACGCCGTCACACGGCGCGCCCTCAGCGCCACCGTGATGGCATCTTGGTGCGGATCGGCAAAGACGCGCAGCCACGGGTCCGACGTTGAATCGAGAAACTCCGCACCCATCGCGGTGAGGATCGCCGTCAGTTCGATCCCGGGCACTTCACCAATCGCCGAGGTCAACGTATCGCAGAACGCAAGATATGCGAGTTGGATCGCCGGGCTGCACGAATGCAATTCGCGCGGCGTGATCTTCTCGACCGGGTAGTTCACTTCTCGGTTCCCCGTCTCTGCGATTCCCAGAGATGGGCGTACTTTAGGAACACCGAATGCGCGGCCATCCAGCAAATGATGAAGCCCTCAATCCCATCCAGAAATCCGCGAAAGAGAATGTACTGCCGGAAGAATCTCCACGCGGGGCGGCCAAGCAAATGCACCAGCGTCACCCTTTTGGTCGAGCGCCCGCGATCCTCTCCAGCCCACGCGGCATAGCGTCCGTGCTTGCGCAGGTACTGCTCGAAGCTGTCGAATGTGTAGTGGAGAAACTTTCCCTTCAGATGTTCCACCCGCGAGGGTTTCCCATCGGGAAAGTAAATGTCCGCGTGGACGTTGCGCTCCTGATACTTCCCTCGGTCGCGTCGAAAGAGACGCAACACATCATCCCGCTGCCACCCGCAACCGTTGATGCGTTTCCCCATGAAATGATTGATGCGGAATATCCGATATCCATCTGCAGCATTCGGATCGGAGAGCACGCGCTCGATGTCGCGCTGTAGGTCCGGCGTCACTCGTTCATCGGCGTCGAGCACCAGAATCCACGGATGCGCCGCCTGTGGGATCGCCCAGTTTTTTTGCGCGGCGCTGTTCTCGTACTCGTGCACCAGCACGCGGTCCGCGAGTTCTTCCGCCATCCTGCGCGTCCCATCGGTCGAGGCCGCATCGACCACGACGAGCACCTCGTCCGCGAATCGCACGGACGCAATTGCGTCGCGAATGTTCTTCTCTTCGTCTCCGGCGGGGATGAGGGCGGTTAGCTTGGCGCGCATGGGCACAGGTCATCCTCCATTTGGCGCAGGGTGCGCGAGCGCAATCCGACGACTATGGGGCGAGCTCGATCGCGCGAATGAGGCGGCGCTCAATCTCCGGCGTGCCCTCGATGGCATAACCAAAGCCCTCCTTCAAGGGCTGGGCGGGGAACTCCGTCCGCGTGATCCGCTCGCGCGTGGGGGGCATCCACGCTTCGCGCGTGATGCTGTAATCCCCGACAGGCAGCATCACTCTCTCCGTGAATCCGGGGGGATGCAGGATCACGATCGGCTCTGCCTCGGCGTCCTCGCGCGTGATGGTGTACTTCACGAAGACCCTCTCGAACGTGTTCGACATGACAACCTGCACGCGACCCGAGTCCCGCAGCTCGGGAACGAGGGCTTGCTCATCGAAGAGCGCGCGCTCCCCGAATCGGACTTCCCCCGGGTTGCCGGGTGCGAGGTTCGCCAGCTTCTGCAGCCCCGGGATCGGCGTCGGCGTCGGTGTGGGCGTCGCAGTCACGCCGCTCGCGGCAGGCATCTTCCACGATTCCATGTTCGGAATCTCAATCATGAGATGCCGTGGCCCGCGGGGTGTCGGCGCAGGGGGCGGGGTTGGCGTCGGCGTCGCGCCCTTCGAGGCAAGGATGTCCTCCAGACGGAGGATCGCGTCCGACGGCGGCGGCGGGGGAGTCGCCCCCTGGAACAAGAAGGGGAGCAATGTGATCGCCACCATCCGCATCAATGCCGATTCCCGATGGGTTGTCATTCAACGTACGCACCGAGTCCGCGCACGGGGAGAAGGTTGCGCCCACCACGGCAGCCGACTCAATCTGACTCTGGACACGGGCTGGATCGGCATTTTCGTTGAGCCCGTGCCCGGCGCGAAGGCGACTAGCGCCAATCTTACCCGGAAACCGAAATTGAAAAACGGCAAGACTCTCCGCATACCTGAATCCCCGGCACGCCTCATTGAGCGTTTCGCGAAACTGCGCGTGCTCGTGGCGGGTGACCTGATTCTCGACCATTACCTGCACGGGAGTGTCCTCCGCATTTCGCCGGAGGCTCCCGTCCCTGTCCTGAATGTGGAGAAAGAGGGCTACCTGCTCGGCGGAGCAGCCAACGTGGCTCGCAATCTGTCCTCGCTCGGCGCGCGCGTGGAATTGGTGGGCCTTCGCGGCAAGGATGAATTCGGTGTCATGCTCGAAAAGCTCATCGCAGCCGACCCGCTCATTTGCCCCCGCCTCGTTTCCGACCCTTCACGTCCGACAACGCTCAAGACCCGCTGCATCGCCAACGGTCAGCAGATGGTTCGTCTCGACCGCGAAGTCCCCCATCCCGTTTCGGGGCGCACCGAAGATCGCGTCATCGCCGCGCTGACCTCGCGACTCGCGGTGTGCAATGCGATCATCGTGAGCGACTATGCCAAGGGCCTCCTCTCCAAGCGCGTGCTGGACGAACTGATCGCGCGCGCTCGCGAGGCAGGAAAACCCCTCTTCGTCGATCCCAAGGGAGACGAGTATCGCCGCTATCGTGGGGCAACCTATCTCACCCCGAACCAAAAGGAAGCCCAGGAGGCGACTGGCGTCAAAATCACGGACGAGGAATCCCTGCGCCGTGCCGGGCGAGCGTTGCTGAAGCAAGTCGCCGCCGAAGCCGTCTTCATCACCCGCGGCCCAAAGGGAGTCAGCGTCTTCCCCCGCACGGGCAAGCCGATCCACATGCCAGCCCGCGCGCGAGAGGTCTTCGATGTGACTGGCGCGGGCGACACGTTCATTGCCGTCAGCACACTGGCCGTCGCAGCGGGTGGGTCACTCGCGGATGCGGCTACCCTCGCCAATGCTGCCGCGGGCGTTGTCGTTGGCCATGCGGGCGTTGCGGCCGTGAAACTTGCGGAACTCCGCAAGGCACTCGACGACACACTCCCAGTTCAAGGGCCACCGCGATGAGCGATATCCTCCGGCGCGTGATCGCAGAACACCGTGCGGCGCTCGACGCGCTCGTCGAACAGAGCATCCGTCAGGCCTCCGATGCCTCCGACCTGATCGTCGGCGCTCTCGAATCCGGGGGGACCATCTTCGTGGCGGGAAATGGCGGCAGCGCCGCCGACGCCCAACACCTCGCGGCCGAGATTGTCGGGCGCTTTGTGGACCGCCTGCGGCCCGCCCTGCCCTCGGTGGCCCTGACGACCGACAGTTCGCTCCTCACGGCAATCGCCAACGACTTTGGGTTTGAGAACGTGTTCTCCCGCCAGCTCGAGGGGCTCTCCCGCCCGGGGGACCTCTTCATCGGAATCACCACGAGTGGAAAATCGCCCAATATTCTGCGCGGGCTATCCAGAGCGCGTGAGCTCCGCCTGAAGACCATCCTCCTGACCGGGGCGGATGCCTCCGCCGCGGCCGAATGGGCCGATGTCATCGTGCGCGTTCCACATGCGGAAACTGCGCGCGTGCAAGAGATCCACCTCATGATTTATCACGCTTGGTGCGAGGCCATCGATAAGCGCTTCTCATCGGATTCCGTTCCTTCCAACTAAGGGGTATCCGCCGACAGGATCATCCAATTCGGATGAGAACTCAGTTGCAGACAACTCCATCTACTTCTAAGCTGCGTACACTCGGATCAACCTAGTCTGCCCGGCAGCCGAAATGTTCCCGGAATCGCAAGATATTGCCACGTCAACCCCGCCCCCATCGGACACAACTCCGGTGCCGGGCGAGCCACACATCTCCCTCGAGGAAATGTCGCTGACGGGGCATGTCATGACGATCTTGGACCTCCGGGATCGGCGAATCTGGGGATTTGAGATCTTGGTTCGCGGCGTCGGACATGATGGGATCGTCCCTCCGGATGTCCTGATGGATGTCGCTCGCAAGGCCGGGCGACTCACCTCCTTCGACCGGCGTTGTTTCGAGTCCACCTCCCGCACGATACCAAACCTCCCGCACGACGCACATGCGTTCCTGAACATCTACGCACAGACGCTCCTCGAGCCGGGGGGTGTCGAGTACGCATTGGGCATCCTCGCCCCATATCTCAAAGAGGGACGCAAGGTTGTGCTCGAGATTCACGAGAGTATGACGGTCGGCCAACTCACGGAGTTGGAGCCGGTATTCAACCGCATCAAGAGCGCAGGTGTAAAGATCGCCCTCGACGACCTGATGCCCAAGGACCTCACGTTCCGCCACCTGCGCATCCGCCCTGACTACATCAAGGTGGACCGATTCGTTTTCTCCAAGATGACCCCGGTTGAGACCGCCCGCGCGATCAGCACCTTCGCCCGCTGCCAGGAAAGTCTCGGTTACGAGTTGATCGTCGAAGGGATCGAAGACGACAAGATGCTCTCGATTGTAAGTTTTGCCGGAGCCTACTTCGTTCAGGGCTACCTCTTCGGCAAACCCGCCCCGCACGACGTTCGTCCTTCGGGTTGAACACTCCCCAATTGGTAACCCGGGTTCGATTCTCTCCGGGGACCACCCCAACGATCCCATCCACGTGCTCTATCGCCACCTAGTCTATCCACTGATCGGGTCGCTTGATCCTGAACGCGCGCACCATCTGGCGGTGGACTCGCTGGCGTTTGCCGAACGTCATTCGCCGACCCGCGCGCTCCTTCGGGCTGTCGCTGGGGACGTCTCCTCGGCCCCCGTCACCGTCTGCGGAGTGCGCTTCCCGAACGTGATTGGGGTTGCCGGTGGTTTCGACAAGGACGCCCGCATCGCGGGAGGATTAGCGCGCCTCGGATTCGGGCACGTCGAGGTCGGGACGCTCACCCCTCGCCCACAGCGAGGGAATGAACTCCCGCGCATTTTCCGCCTTCCGGAACACCGCGCCATCATCAATCGCATGGGATTCCCCAACGGCGGGGTGGAGGCGGCCCTGCCTCGCATCCGCGCTCTGGCCAAACGGCGCGACTTCGTGCTCGGCATCAGCCTCGGGAAGCAGAAGGAAACACCCCTCGCATCCGCGGCGGGGGACTATATTGCCGTGATGAGGCGAGTCCATGCGTACGCCGGGTACCTCGCGGTCAACATCAGCTCGCCCAACACGCCCGGGCTGCGTGAATTGCAGGGAAAGCGATACCTCGCGACGATGTTGAGTTCTCTCGTCGCCGAGAACCGTCGCCTGAGTTCACGCGGATCGCGACACCCGCCGCTCTTCGTGAAGATCGCACCGGACCTGACCCTCACCGAGTTGGACGACATCCTCGAGGCGATCCTTGATTCAGGTGCGGATGGCATAGTCGCTACAAATACAACCACGTCCCGTCGCGGTGTAACACGTTCGCGCCACGCCGAGGAGTTGGGCGGCCTGAGCGGTGCGCCCCTGCGTCGGCGCAGCACGCGGCTGATCGCGCGCATCCACCGGATCACCGGGGGGAAACTCCCGATTGTAGGCGTGGGGGGCGTGTCGAGCGCGCGAGGCGTTCAGGAGAAACTCGATGTGGGCGCGTCGCTCGTGCAGATTTACACGGGATTGATCTACGAGGGACCCGGGCTGGCCGGGCGAATCCTTCGCGGGCTGGACTGACCGGGGCCGCGCGTCACTCTTCCGGCTCGGCCGGCGCGGGCAAATCCACCAGAACGACGCGCTCGCCAGGAGAGACCATGTAGAGCTGCGAGCGGATTTCCAACTCGACCGCGCGCGTGTTCGTCGTCAGCGCACGAAGTCTCGAATGCTTCAGGTCATACTCGGCGTTCGCCCGCTGCAGCGACACGACGGCCTCGCCATATTCCCTCTTGGCGGACTTCACCTCGCGGGATGTCAGCATCCGCAACGCCAGGAGAGAAGCGGCGCCGGCAACGATCGCCACGAGTGTCAGAGCGTGGAGAAGCCTCTTTATCACCTGCATCAGGTCGCGCGTCCAAGTAAGGATCGAATCTCCGGATCACCCCCCGTCGAGCCGATCAATGTCAAGTCTCTCGGTTGGAAAAACTCTACCAGCAGTTACTCGACGGTCACCACATGGACAAAGTTGGTGGAACCCGGGACATAGAGCGGAATGCCCGCGAGCACCGCGACACGCTGTCCCGCGCTGATGAAGCCATCACGCTTGTAAGTGTGAAGCGCCGCGCGCACGATCGCCTCGGCATCACCCAATCGACTATTGTCCTCGTCGGAAATGGGCTCCATCTCGCGCGGGATCACTCCCCAGGAGATCGTCATGGCATGCACGGTTGAGGAGGAGAGGCTGCATGCAAAGATCGGGCAGTTCGGGCGATATCGCGAGACGCGCCGCGCCGTGGAGCCCGTGGTCGTCGGGACCAGAATGGCGTCCAGCTTGAGTTCGCGCGCGACGAGGATTGCCACGCGCGCCATCACTTCGTCCGTTGTCGGGATGTCCCCGGGCAGCCCGCCAAACCGATCCGAACGCAGGTAGTAATCCATCGCGGATTCCGCCTGATGGGCGACCTTTGCCATCATCCGTACGGCCTCCACGGGGTAAGCCCCCGCTGCGGTTTCCCCGGAGAGCATCAACGCGTCCGTGCCATCACAGACCGCGTTGTACACGTCTGTGACTTCGGCTCGGGTCGGCTGCGGATTGCGGATCATCGAGTCGAGCATCTGCGTTGCCGTGATGACGGTACGTGCGTGCCGGTTGCAGAGCTTGATAATCTGTTTCTGAATCCCCGCGACGCGTTCGACCGGTACCTCCACGCCAAGATCACCACGCGCCACCATGGCACCATCCGAGAGAAGGATGATCTCCTCCAGATTCTCCACGGCCTCCGCTTTTTCGATCTTGGCGTAGAGTGGGACCGTCCTGCCGCAGCGCTTCATGTGACGACGCGCGGCATCGAGGTCCGCCGCCGAGCGCACGAAACTCAGCGCAAACGCGTCCACGCCCTGCGAAAGCGCGAAGGACATGTCCGTCTTGTCCTTCGCGGTGACCGCGCTGATGGGGAGCTTTGTGCGAGGGAGATTCACCCCCTTTCGGGGTTTCAGGATCCCGCCCGTGATTGTCTCGCAGATAACGTCCCGCCCATCCTTGCCGACGACGCGCAGTTCGAGCTGCCCATCATCGAGTAGGATCGGCTGCCCGATATCAGCCGCTTCGGCCAGTCCGCGATAGCTGATGTGGAATCGTTTCCCGCTGCCGTTCGCCGCACCGGGCGTCAGCGTCACGAGATTCCCCGGGTGGAGATCCACCGCTCCTGCCGCGACGTCGCCGATGCGAATCTTCGGGCCGCAGATATCCGCCAGTATCCCGATCGGAATCCCCATCTTGCGTTCCACGCGATGAATCTGAGCGATTCGATCGAGATGTTCCGGATGTGTGCCATGACTGAAGTTCAGGCGAAAGACACGCGCGCCAGCCTCTACCAATTCCTGGATGGCCTCAAAGGTCGAGGTCTTCGGCCCCAGCGTGGCGACGATCTTCGTCCGGGGGGCGATGAATAGAGGACGTGGAGCGCTCGGGACTGCTTCGGTGCGTTTCTTCCGTGCCTTCGCCATCGGTGGAACTCCTCGCTTAGATGAGTCCTGCGTTTGCGCGTTCGCGAATGACCGTGATGATATCGCGCGAACTGTTTTCCTTGGCGGCCCCGGCGATGTAGGTCTCCACCCCAAGCGCGCGGGCGGTCTCTCGCTCGGGTACCGTCTCCGACGTATAGTCCGTCCCCTTGGCATGAACGTCCGGCTTGAGCACGCGCAAGGATCGATCAGCGGTCGCATCGTAGAAAAGCGTTAGATAATCCACGCACTCAAGGGCCGCGAGCATTTGCAGACGATCCGGCTCGGGAAGCACCGGGCGCCCCTCGCCCTTCAGCGCACGAATCGATCGATTCGAGTTCACCGCGAGGACGAGCTTATCCCCCTGCGCGCGTGCCCCTTCTAGATAACTGACGTGTCCACCGTGTAGGAGATCGAAGCATCCGTTGGCGAGCACGACACGTTTTCCCGCTGCGCGTTGGAGTGCAATCTCACGCCCCAATGTGTGCATCGGGCGCAGCTTGAGCTTCAGCGCGCTGTCCGCCGGCTTCGCGTCGATCAACAGCAACATGAGGAGAGTCTCCGCTGCCTCCATCGCCGTCTCGCACATGGGCGTTCCGGCGGGCACTTCGCCTGATTCCCATGCGCCTTTCCCCGTCTTGACGAGGAGTCCGCGTCCCCCGGCGCGACGTCCGAGTTCCACGTCGATCTTCTTGTCGCCGATCGAGTACACGGGAAGCCCGGCAATCTCCAGATCGCGACACGCGTCTTCGTACATTCCCGGGCTGGGCTTGCGACGTGGGTCGTTGGCCTCGGGCGCCGAAGGGCAAAAGTATGCCGCATCAAGCCACGCCCCCTCTGCCGCGAGAAGCTCCACCAACCGAGCATGCGTCGCGAGGTACGCCGCCTCGTCGAAGTATCCACGCCCGATCCCCGACTGATTCGTCGTCAGCACGCAGGCAACGCGTTCCGAATTCAAGAGGCGCACAGCTTCCGCGGCGCCCGGCAACAAGACCAATTGCGCGGGGTCGCTCATATAGTCGCCGTCTTCGACGAGGGTGCCGTCTCGATCAATCAGCGCGACGGCGCGAAACGCGGAGTCATCAGGCTGGGGCATCGGGGGTGCTTTCGGTCGGAGGTAGGTCTGGGGGAGAAAGTTCCTCGATCAACTCAAGCCGCAGCTTTTCCAGCATCGGCGGAGAGGAAATCTTGTTCATGTCGAGGTCCGTCACATAGAAGACGTCCACGATGCGAAACGCCTCGGTGGAGATAAGCGCGAGTGCAACCGCGACCCTATTCTGTTCCAGAATCGAGGCAATGCGCCAAAGCACACCGGGGCGATCGCGCGCTTTGATTTCAAGCACGGTGTGGATGGGGCTGACGTCGTTGTCGAATCGAACACGAGGGGTGCGGTCGTCGCGTTTGTTCGGTGGCAATTCCGGCGCGTCGGGCATCTTCCACTCGCTCGACGAGTCGCCGAGCAGCACCGAATTCAGCCTCGCCTCGAGTCGTTCGATCACATCGCGCTCGGGGGGTTTTTCCGGGTTCATGCGGCTCTGTACCTGGAACACGTTGATGCAGGCACCCGCGCGCCCGAGGAACACTTGCGCCGAGAGAATATTCAGACGTCGCGATGCGATCGCCCCGCAGAGGTTGGAGAAAAGCGAGTGCTCGTGATGCGCGATGCAGGTGATCTCGCTGTAGTTCGCCCCCGGCTTTGGGTTGAGCACGAGTCGCAAGCGCTGGCGGTCGTGCAGGTCGCGCCACAGCTCGAAGTGACGTCGCATCTCCGTCGCCGAAGTCGCGCGGCGATAGCGCTCCGGCAAATCCGCGAGGAAGTGCTCCAACTCCTCGCTCTGCCGCTCGCTCTCGAGATTGTCCTCGCCGGGGGCCGCCAGCACCTTCGTGACAATCGGTGCGATCTGAGTCAATTGGGAGACCGTGTTCTTCCGCCCCTTTAGGACGGCCAGCGTCTTGAAGTAGAGCGTTGTCAATTGCGCTGCGCGCCATTCGTTCCAACTCGCAGGCGACACCGCGATCATGTCGCACGCCGTGTGAACGAACAACATGCGCAGGTGTTCGACTTCGTCCACGTCCTGCGCGAGTTCCTTGGCTGAATTTGGATCCTCCGGGTCGCGACGACCAATCAGGTACCCCATGCGCTGGTGGAGATTCACGAGCAGATAGAGGATGTCCTGCTCTCGCTCCGTGAAACCCATGCGCTCGGACGCGGCCTTGATCATGTGCGCGCCGCGCATGACGTGCCCGGAGGGCTTCCACTTTCCGACGTCATGCAGGAGGAGAGAGAACTTGAGCAAATCCGGACGCAGGACATTCTGCGCGACGAACCCGACCTGAGTACGCCCGCGCGCGCTCTCGGGATTGCGCAGGTCCTCGCACGCTGCCACGGAGCGCAGGAGGTGCTCGTCCACGGAGTACACATGATAGTGGTCGATTCGCGGCAGATTCTCCACCTTCTGAAACTCCGGCAGATAGGCCCCCAGCACACCCCATCGATGCATTTCAGAAAGGATCTGGTACGTGCGCCCCTCTGCGGAGAGCACAGCCATAAAGCGCGTGCGGTTCAGCGGGGAACGACGCGCGTCGTCGTCGATTTCGTCCGCTCGGGCCGAGATCGTCTGCAACACCTTCTCGTCGATTTCAAAGTCTTCCGTGGCCGCGATGCGGAAGTAGTCGAGCATCCAGCCCGGATCGCTCTTCATCGCCCTCTGGCGCGTGCGGGGAAGCTTGAGGACATTGCCCGTCGCGACAAACGGGACGCCGACGTGCCTGCGCTTTACGACTTCCTTGCGCGGCGGCGCCAGGAGCCGGGCCACCTGCCTCAGGACGCGCGAGCACAAACGATCAATCAGGTTTGCGTGCCCGTAGTACTTCCGCATCAGGAGTTCTTCGGGATACATCGTCTCGGTGGCGACGAACACAAGGTCGCGCGCCGCCTTGTGCTGCCGCTCAAATGTCAGTTGGTCCGCGCCGCGCCCGTCCTGCTGGTGCATCGAGCTTCGCACATCGAGCAGGAACGAATGCGCCTCGCGCAACTTGCGGTGCTCCGTCGCGGTCAACATCCCGCGTTTGATCAACCCCTCGCGCCCGTACTTGCCACTCAGAGCGAATCCGATCCAGCCGAGTGATTGCAGGTCGCGCAAGCCACCGCGCGAATCCTTGATGTGCGGCTGCAGCAGGAACACCGTCGCATCGCGAACATGGCGCGCCGCGTTCTCACTCTGGATTGCCCCGAGGAACCACTCGCGCTGTTCGCCTCGGATCAGCCGATAGACCTGCTCCTGTGTTTGCGTGAAGAGGGAAGGATTCCCCCACAGAAAGCGCGCCCCGACGTAACTCGTCGCGGCGAAGATGTCCTTGCCGATCGTTCGATAGACGTCGTCCGGCGTGCGCGTCCAATGCCCAACATCAATCCGAAGGTCATAGAGCGTAAAAAGAAACGCGCCGATGAACCTCGCGTCTTCCTCACCCGGTTCATCAGAGAAGATGAAACCAAGATCGATATCAGAGTGAAGCGCCTGCTCCCGCCGACCCGTCCCCCCCGTCATGATGACGGCGCAGCGTTGCTCGAATCGTAGCTTTGGGAAGGAGCGATTGACGCGCTGGATGCTCCCCTCGAGCGCGTGTTCCAGAGCGATGGCGTAGTTGCGGGCCGACGTGATGCCCGGAACGTGGTTGGCGCGTTGCTCCAGAAGCTGGGCCCGCGCCGCGAGGATCGCGCGCTCTAGGTGGGCATCGCGCTCCATCTCAGGACCCGCCCGTCATTCCCTCTTCGGGCTCCTCATGCGCTATCAGTGCGATCCCATGCTTCTCCGCGAGGGCCAACGCCTCCTCTTGATCGAAGAAGAGCGACTTTCCGGCGGTCACGCACATCGCCGCCGCGCGCACGCGCGCGAGGTTCTCGATCGTCGCCAGGCCGATGATCGGCACGTCGAACTTCATGTTCTGGCGTGGCTTGCAAACCTTGACAAAGGTCACCCCTTCACCCGCCAACTCACCCGCACGGCGAATCAACTGGTCGGTGCCTTCGAGAGCCTCCACCGCGACCACGACCCCGGCTTTGACTGCAATCGTCTGCCCGATGTCGAGGGCCGCGATGGCCTTCGCGTTGCGATAGCCGAACTCGACGTCCTTCATCGTCTCAGGACTCGGAGTGACGCCGGGGGTCAGGACCCCAGCCTCTGGCATCGCGGACTCGACAAAGGTTGTCGAGTCGAGCACGGAGAAGCCTTCCATCTCGAGCTCGCGCGTGAACGCCCCGAGCACCGTGTCTGCTTTGCGGTTCGCAAGCGATCCAAGCACCCGCCGAATCCGCCCATCAAAAATCAGAAGCGGGTTCAGCAACACGTCATGCGGGATGCGCCCCGCGAGCACGAAGTGCTGCACTCCTGCCTGATGCGCCAGCGTCAGCATCTTCGAGACATTGCTCAGCGAGATGACGTGATACTCCTGGCTGAGCGAACTCAGCGAAGTGTTCTCGTTGTCCTTGAGGCAGAACACCACGACGTGGATTCCCTGCGCTCGTGCCGCGCGCGCGATCAGCACGGGAAAGTCCCCCGTCCCCGCGATGAGGGCGATGCGCTCTGGTAGGCGAGAGCCGGTCTTGGTCGTGTGCTTGGTCATGGGCTGCGTTACTTGATCGTTCATTCTGCGGCTGCCGATGCCGCTCCCGCATCCTTTTGAAATGCGAAAAAAATGGTCGCCGAGGAAATGACCTTCTCATCGACCGAGATGGTAGCCTCGATCTGTCCCGTGCGACTCTTAAGGTTCGAAAGAATGCCGTGCACCATCAGGCGATCTCCGGGCACAGCCGGGCGGCGAAACTTCGCTTCGGTCACCTTCATCAGGTAGGCAATCTTGCCCGCGTTTTCCGGCTTCGAGAGAACCCACACCGCGCCCGCCTGAGCCATCACCTCGATCTGAAGCACCCCCGGAAACACGGGATGATCGGGAAAGTGCCCCTCAAAAACTCCCTCATTGATCGTGAGGCACTTTTCCGCACGCACGGCGGACTCACCCAACTCCGTCACGCGATCCAGAAGAAGCATCGGGTAACGGTGGGGAATGATCTTCATGATCGTTTCGACACCGAAGGGTGTCTTGTAAAGGAAGCTCATCTGCGGGAAGCCAACTCCTGTTGGAGGAATTTTACGAAGCGCACGTGACTGCGGTGTCCCGCACGCCATGCGCTAAAGTGCCCGTGAAACGGGGCGCCTAAGAGTGCGAGGTCGCCCAGCAGGTCCAGCAACTTGTGTCGGGCAGGTTCGTTTGGGTAAATCAACGATGGGTTGTGGAACTTCTCTGCGTCGAAGATGACGGTGTTGTCCAGCGAGCCACCTCGACCGAGCCCCGCCTGGCGCAGCATCTCCAGATCGCGCTTCTGCGCGAACGTCCGCGCACGCGAGACCTCTTCATAAAACTCGCTCCCCTGCATCACGACCGTGGCACCGCTGCTTCCCACAATCGTGTCGGGAAACTCGAGAAAGGCACTCAGTTCCAACCGATCGGCGGGCGTCGCCGTGATGAGGGCACCCCCGTCCCTGAACACGAGCGGTTCGGATATCACGATAGGGTCCCAAGCTGTTTCCAGTTCGGTGAAGCCGGTTTCTGAAAGGCACTCCATGAACTCGCGAGAGCCACCTCCCATGAAGGGCGGTTCGACACCATCCTGCACGATGTTCATGTCCGAAATCTCAAGTGCGGCGGCGGCGGCGAGCACGTGTTCCATCTGCTCGAAGGGAACGCCCTCGGGGGAGATCAACACCGTGCGGCGGTCGCTCTTCTCCGCGTTCGCGAAATCGACCGTCGCGGGGCAGCGGATGCCATTCGCCTCGTTTGCCAACACCAGCCCGTGGCCTGCGGGGGCGGGTTCGAAACGAATGGAACACTCCGCACCCGAGTGGATGCCTTTCCCTGTCAGGGTGACGGCCCTCTTGATGGTCCGACGCATAGGGGTCATGAGGTCGGGATGATCCGATTACGGGATGAGCGGCACGAGTTGCTTCGTTCGCGGCGCCAGGGTGCTCGTCGTTTCAGAATCGTTCGCCACAGCCTCTCCCGCGGCACCCGCGGCGGCAAGCAGTTCATCGCCCCGCCGGTCGAGTTCCTCAAACACACGCCCGGTCAAATCCGTCGTGTTCCTGCCATAGAGCACCACATCCCCGCGGAGTACCATGTCGAAGCCTTCGCGGCGTCCGACATCCCCCACGATTACGAGGACAGCCTTTAACACCGGATCGATCGTGCGGCGCTGACGATCTCGCATGTCGCGTTCGAGCCGGAACTCGAGCTCATCGACTTCGTCCAGCATCCGGCCCATCTCGTCCTGCATCCGGCGGCGTTCGGTTTCCGAAATCACGCTACCTTGGGTATCGAGACGCGTCTGCATCCCCTTGAAATCACGCTGCAGCTCACGCAGCCGCTTCGCGCGGGCATCCATCTCGGCATCCGCGACGGCGATGGCCGCTTTGATCGCCCGGCTCTGGTCGAAGATCATGTCCAGATCCACGAATCCAATCCGCAGCGAGCCCAAAGTGGCGGGATCCCCCGCGACCACGGGGCCCGTCTTGGGAGGGGACTGCGCCAACAACGCCCCCGCACCCAGCGCGACAGCAACCATCGCGGCCGCCGCACGCAGGATCGTGCGACGCCCGCCAAACATGGACGAGACAATCAATGGAGTTCCGATCCTTACTGGACGATGCCCTTCGTGACCTGCATGAACACGTCTTCGAGGTCGATCTCGAGTTCACGCACGCTGGTGAACTTGATCCCATGCTCGACGAGAGTGTCCGTGACGATGTCCGAGTCCGTGCAGTCAAGCGGCAGGAATATCTGAAGTGTCGTGCCCTCGCGCTCGACCTTCTCGACGGGCTTCTTGTTGAGGAAGACTTCCTCGGCCTTCTGCTCGAAGCCTTCCTTGACCTTCACCTCCACGATGCGCGCACCGCGAAGCTGATCCGTAATCGCCTTGATGTCGCCAGCGTAGAGCAGCTTGCCCTGCTCGATGATCCCCACCGTGTTGCAGAAGTCCGCGAGTTCGGTCAGGATGTGCGAACTGATGAGGATCGTCTTCCCCATGCGGCGCAACTCCTTGAGCAACTCACGCAACTCGATACGCGCACGAGGATCGAGGCCCGATGCCGGCTCGTCGAGCAGAAGCACCTTCGGGTCATGGACGAGCGTCTTCGCCAGGCAAAGGCGCTGCTTCATACCGCGGGAGAGCGCTTCGACGGGGGCGTCCTTCTTGTGGGTCAGATCGGTAAGCGCGAGCACGTCGTCGATGATCTGCTTACGGCGATTCTTGTCGATGCGATAGGCCGCGCCAAAGAAGTCGAGATACTCCCAAACCTTCATGTCATCGTACACGCCGAAACTGTCCGGCATGTAGCCCATGACACGCTTCACCTCCTCGGACTGGGTAAGCACGTTGTAGCCACACACCCGCGCATAGCCTTGGGTCGGCTTCAGGAGCGTGGCGAGGATCTTGATCGTGGAGGTCTTGCCGGCGCCGTTCGGGCCGATGAACCCGAAGATGTCCCCCTCGTTGATGGTCATCGAGAGGTCCTTCACCGCCACCAATTCCTTGTACACCTTGGAAACGTTATGAATCTCGATCATTTGCAATTCCCGGGTTTGGGGTCTCCGACGCGCCTAAGGCCGCCGAGTTGAGCGTTGAATGGGGGGGGAATGCAACGATTTCCCATGCTGAGGCAGAATCCTCCCCCCGCTAAACGGGTCTAGTTGTAGATCGTCTCGATCATGGTATCGGGTGACTCGTTCTCGCCGAGGGGACCACTCAGGCGGATGCGCGCCCCGAGGCCTCGCTTGCGCGGGGGAAGCTCCACCCCGTCGCGGACTTCGGGTTTCGCGTTCCTGCGTGCCTTGGTTAGGGCGACATCGGCCACCGCCTCGACCCACGAGACCACCCCCGGCCGCGGCACCGCATTGCGCATGTAGCCTGAAACCCGGATGTCCTTGGTGTCGTCGCGAGGGGTGTCCGCCTTGAAGATCAGGCGGTCGTTGGTCAGCAGTCCCTCCATGCGGGCCTCGACCTTCCCGAGGTCCCCGAGAATCGACTTCAGCGGAGTGTCCTCGATTCGGCCGTTGCTGACCCGAGCGGTCAACTTCGCGCCAAGATTCGCTGCCAAATCCTCCGGGGTCAGCCCCGCCCCCTCCACAGACGCGTCCGCATCCAAGTCCCCCGTGAATCGCTCTGCGAAGGCCGGGGCAAACGACGCAACCCACGGCGATGCTGCGAGTTGACGAATCGTCAGGTTCGCGCGGTACGTCGGCACGCCCTCAGAGAGATTTGCCCACCCGCCCAACTCGATCGAACCCCTGGTCGCATCCACGCGGAATCGCTCGATCGTGGCGATGCCGTCCTTCAGGCGCGCCAACGCGGAAGTGTTCGGGAGGACCAACTTGCGGAACCGCAACTCCTTGGCATCGAGGGTCACTTCCGCAGTCAGGTCGCGCGGCATGCGCATTTCAATAATGCCCGAAGGATCCTCGGTGCCGTTTTCCGGTTTCGGCTGTGTGTCCTTCACGAACGCGGGTTCGCGAATCGAGGATGCCAGCTCCAGCACGCGATCGATGGCAATCCCTTCGCTGACGACGGCGAGTTGTGCATTCCGGCGTCCGTTCCGATCTGTATAGGAGCCGGTGAAAGTCAGGTCGTCCTCATGGTCCTCGTCCTCGGGGTAGATCAGTTTCAGCGCGAGCCCCTTCAGGTCCAAGGCGCCCTGCTGCGCCGACGCTCGCCCGTCGAGCTGTGCCCCCAACGCGCGGCGTTGACCTGACTTGAAAACCCACGACCCATCCTTCAGCAAGGCCTTGGCATCCACCTCGGCATCCCAATGATCAGGCGTGCCCGTGGCCGTCACGATGGCGTTGGCTTGCACGGTGCCTGACTCCAGCGGAACCCCCGTGAACGCGCTCAGAACGGGGGCGTATCGCTCAGCATCGAGCGGACCCGAAACGAACTCCAACTCGGCTCTTCCGCCGGAACCTTGCGACTGTCCACCTGTCAACGGCACGCGCGCCGGGCCCTTGAGTTCGAGCCTCGCGAGCGTGGAGGGTGCTGCAGTCCCCGTGGTGGATCCCGGGGGCGCCGACGTGAGCAATGCCTTGAACTCCCGCGCCAGGACCGTCGTGGTTTCCGCATCGTAGGTCGCCGCGATATCGAGCGTCGCCTCCAGTGGCGGATGCTGCCACACTTGCTCGCGCCCCGGGATCGTGAGGGGCGGTACCGGCAGATTGCGGAGACGTGCCGTCACGCTCGTGTCGTGTTTGTTCTCGTCGAGAGATCCATCAAACTTGAGAACCGCATTCATGCGCGGATCCTCTGCGCCAAGCCACGCGATCCACTGCTTCGGCAGTGCATCAAGCAAGCGGCGGTTCCAATCGCGCAGATGGATCTCCGCGTCGTAAACGCGCGCCTCGATGTCCACATCCGCGCGCAGTGAAATCTCCCCTGAATTCGCCCCCGCGACAGAGGTCTTGAAGAGCCAATCGTCCGCGCGGACATGCGTTCCCGACTTCACGACGGCGCCGTTGAGCATCAGGTGAATCGGAGCATCAAACCCGCTCAGTCGCAGATTGCGCACGCCAGCTTGAATCGTGTTTCGAATCTCGGCCTCGTGCAGGTTCGCATGCAGGCGACCCTCCGGGATAACAATACGGACATCGAGTTCCGCCTCTCCCGAATCCACCGTACGGCGGATGAAGGGCATCAGCGCACCTCGCAACGATTCGCCAAACTCGCCGAGGCTCTTACGTCCCCGCAGGCGTATCTCCGCGTCGGGCGCGCCTGTCATTGCCAAGTGTTTCCCGACACGGAAGGGCGCGGACTGATTCAACTCAAGCAGGGGTGACTCGATGCCGCGTTCGCGCAGGACCCCGGAGAGCTGATTCACGGTCAGCGTGCCCGACGTGTCCACTTCCCCCGACTGTTCGACGGTGAATGAAAGCGGCGCAAGATAGCGGGGGAGCAGGTTCACGTTCTCGCCCATCTGCTTCGCCTTCAGCCTCGTCACCTCCCCCGCGTTGGGCGTGTCCGCCTCGAACTCGAACGCAAGGTTCGAATCGCGCCCGGCGATGTCGCGCAACTGCGAGAGGGGAATGTACTCCGCAATCGTGGCGACGCTGCCGATGCCGGATGCCTCGACTTCCACGAGACGATCCACCACGGCGGCGTTCAATCCATCCAGACGAAGTTTCGTATTCGCCGCGCCCGTCACCGGATTCGCAGCCCCTGAGAGCACGATGCGTGCAGGCGGAAGTGCCGGATCGAGCTGCGCGCGCGTTTCCAGATTTCGAAGCTCGAACGTGTCACCAGACTGCGCGACCGTGATCTGTCCGAGTAGCTGCGGCAGGGGAGCAAACTTCGACCCGAACATCAGGTTGGTTGCCTCGAACTCGCCGGACAAACTCGAACGGTCCTTGATTGCCGTGGCAGAAGTCAGCTCTGCCTCAGCGTGCATGCGCACCGTCCCGCCATTGATCGGGATTCCCGACTCGTTCAGCGTTCCGCTCCACGGAACCAGGTCCACGCTCGGCACCTCAAACACGAGGCGACTCCCTGCACTTCGCGAGGCCTCACGCGCGAGACTCAAACTATCGAGGACCGGCTTGAGAAGCTCGCGGAACTGATCTGCTGGTCCGTCGGACAACGCGAGGGCTTCGAGCTGCTTCGCGCCACCCGCCTCGATGGTAGGGAGGTCGAACACCGCCGGTGTCTCCCCTTCGAGAGTCAACGTCGCGAGGTCCGATTTGTTCTTCGAGAGCAGCTTCAGTTCAAAGAATCCCGCCGCGACTTCGTTCGCGATTCGGCGGAGGGAGAATTGCTGCTCCCAACGCACGTCGATGCGCTGATCGACGAGTTCGCCACGCCCGCGTGGGAGCCGTAGGAAGCGCCCCGGCGCGAGGTCGCTGATCTGGATGACGCTATGGATCGCGTGTGTCTCGCCGAGGTCGCCGACGAGATACGTGCGTGCCTTGGCGACCGAACCCGTATTCCCGGGCGTCATGCCGAGTAGGTCCAAAATGCGCTCGTAGAGTGGCTGCGCGAGTGTTTCTGAGAGATTAAACGTCTGAATCTGGAGCAGCACCTCGATCATTTCGCGGCTCAAGGATTCGAGCTGCAGTTCGAAATGCCCGACACCATTCGCGAGGTTGATGTACGTCGCGCGTGGCGGCCCAAGCTCACCGTCCGGGCCACCCTTCGAGAGGCCGAGTTCGAGGTCGTACTTCGGCAGGGGACCATCGAGGTCTTCCCCCCGATCGATCGCAATGCCAGCCTTCAAGTCCATCGCTGTGATCGTCTGCGCGTTCTGGAAGAAGACACCTCCGGCGGAAATTCGAAGCGCACTCGGCAACTCGGGGAACTTGATGTCGCGCATCGTCAGGAGCGCGTTCACTTCGTTCGTCTCGTCAGCGCCGCGGAAGAAAACTCCGATGTCGAGTTGTGTCTTCCCGTCGCTCAACGTCTTGCCAAAGATCGGAGCGATCAGGTCGTTCACGAGATTCTGTTCATCGAGGTCCATCTTGAACGTGAGCGAGGCGCCCTCGACCTCGAGCACCCGCAGGAAGTCGGACCCCACGGCGAGGAGACGCCCAGCCGTCGCAAGAATGCGATCATACCCCGGATAACGAATTCCCTCGGGAGGGCGCTTCGGGGGGACGGCGAGCCGATCCAACACCCGCCGCATGGCGGCAAGATCGAATGGACGAAGGTCGATTCCCTTTGTCGGATCTTCTTCCTGCGCCAGCGTCACGACGAAGAGCGGTTCAACCGTCGAAACACTGTCACGCACGGCGCGCAACACGGCACGCAGGTTGCCAAACTTGGTGCTCTCATCGGCGACGATTTGGGTTTCGAGCACGAGACGCGCGGGGAATCGCGACTCACCGCGGCGACCTCCGCCAAGTGCCCCGACCGGGATGTCCGTGATGGTGAGCTTGACGTCTGTCTCCAGACGGAACGGGGGCGCCTCGCCCGGGCGTTCCGCCGCATAGGCACCCAGTCCGCGCCCCTTGACGCGAAGGCTTGTCACCACGCGCGTGCGCTCGCGGACGAAGCCCCCCTGCTCGACGAATCGATCGAGACCGCTCATGATCTCGCCGCGCCTTGCCGGGGCGAAGAGCACCATGTAGGTATCGACAAAGTCCTGCAACTGCGCGTCCGTCGTCAGTCGCCCGTCTAGGCTGCCGCTCAACGGATCGAACGAAAGCTCATCGACTTGCAACGCGACATCGCCTCGCCCGGAGGGAATCGAGAGCTGGAGCCGCTCGAATGGAAGGGCCTTTGGCCGCGTCACCGCGCGAGCCAGCGGAATCTCGGCTGCGGCGCTCAAGAGTTCCCGCCCATCTTCCGTCATCGCGACGCGCGCGATCATCTGATTCGCGGGAAAGGTGCGTAGCCCGGCAATGTCGAATGTGCCATGAGCCGCGTGTTCGAACTCGATCCCCAAACCCTTCAGACCGATCTTCCCGCGCGTGAACACGCGCAGCAGGTCGTCGATCTTGCCCGGGGTGGAGGGTGTCTCAAATTCAGCAAAGTCCTCCATCGGATCCGTCGAGAAAGCCAGCGGCGCGTCCGCCGTATAGCGGAACTCAAGGCCGTTCTCGATCATGTCGTTTCTGAATCGAAAGTCGAGGTCTGCAACGTGGATGCTACGAAGCACCAACGAGGGGAGAACGCGTTCCCCCGGCGCGGGCGGGCGCGTGTTCGTCGCGACCCTCTTACCTCGACTCATCGCAGCCAGTGACTCTGTCAGCGTGTTGCGGTCCTTGGTGTCCTTGCGGATGTTGATCACGAGCCCGGCGGTTTCCAGAGACGTGACCTCGACCTTCCCTGAGACCGAGGACATGCTGAGTGCCGCATGCACTCGATCCACTGAGATGACCGGCGGCGAGCCGGATGCCTCTGGAATGACGTCATTCAGCCGAACGCCGAGCAAATCGAGCATCGGCGGGAATAGCCCGAATTCGAGAGAGTCGATCTTGAGCGTCTCGTCATACCGCGGCCCCAGCACGTAGGGGAGGCCATGCTGACGCCAGAAGCTCTCGGTCTGAATGTAGATGAGCCCCGTCCCAAACAGTGTGATGAGCACGAGCACGAGTAACAACAACCCGCGTTTGACGAGACGAAAAAGTCTCCATCGCCCCGCGGGAGGGGGAGCATCCGGCTTCTCTGCTGCCGATTGGGCCTTCTCTTTATCCTGCTCGCTCAAGTTGGTTCGATCTCCATGACCATCACCGGGGGAAATCCCCACTGGTTCCCAATCCGTGATGCAGCATCCGGGCCACTCCCTGGCGCAAAGCCCTGAAACAACGCAGTCAGGTTTACCCGCGTCTCAGGATGCGGGATGCGCACGAACACATCCGCCGTTCCTTCGACCCCTGCGAGGCCCTCCGCAGCAGCCACCGCTTGAGATTCGTCCGGCAACGCCCAACCAACCAGCGCCATTCCCCGAAACCCGAGTGCCCGGGCAGAAAACCGCAGGGCGACCCTCCGCAGGATGCGGTTCATCAGCAGACTGCGGACATTGCGCATCGCCCCCTCGGGCGTGGTCCCCCCGGCGACGGCCAACCCGTCCCAAGGAGACTCAGGATACTTGAGCGGGGTTGGGGAAAGCAAAGCTCGCGCGATTAGCGCTTCGCTTTCGCTCCCAAAGTTCAGATGGGCAGGGGCGAGATCGCTCACCCGGGTCGTTCGATCGGACTCGGGGGAGAGCAGGTCCATCCCCTGCAACAAGCCCGGCCTGAGCCTTCCCCCCAGCTTCGTGACCCTTTGCGACGGCCACCCTTCGATCGCGGGTGGAGAGATCAACCATCCCAGACTGCGCATCCTGCCGTGAGATGTGCCCCCTTCCCACCGCACCAGAGTGCCCTCGGGTGGAGCGGCGGTCGTCAACAGCTCACCGGCCTCCACCAGCGCGATATTCAATTCCCCCGTGAGGCCGAGCAACATCCCCGCAGAGGTCAGTTCTGCGACCATCGCCCCCAACGCGGCGGGTTCCATGCGCAACCCAAAGGCGAGCCGTCCCCAGAAGTCAAGATCCAGTGGGACCTGACTTTGGGTGCTGTGCAGCAGCTTCTGAAACTCGGGAGAGATTGGCAGCATCTTGGCAGCAAGCCTTCCCCCGCGGCTGCGTCAGTGGCCAAGAGGAAGGAACAGAATGACAGATTGGGAAGGACAAGGGACAAAGTGGAATGTCTCGCCCTGACCCGCCATCGACTCATTTCGAATGTGTCCTTTGTCCTTCGCTTGCGCCTTTCCGCCACAGGAAATCGACTCCCTGTATGGCATCGCCGCTCGTTTCCATCATCGTGGCCAACTGGGAGGGAGAAGCGTGGATCGCCCGTGCGCTGTCTTCGCTCCAGACCTCCGCCCGAGCCGCCGACCACCACTTCGAAGTGATCGTCGTCGATGACGCCAGCAGCGATGGTTCCGTCGACCTGATTCGCAAGCGATTCCCGCGAGTACGCCTTGTCCAGAACCCCCGCAATCTTGGGTTTCGACGCACAGTCAACCGCGGGGTGCGCGCCGCGCGTGGCCGAGTTGTTGTGCTCTGCAACAACGACCTCTCGGTTCAGGAGACCTTCATTGGCAACCTGACGCGTTGGTTCATCGAGCCCCCGCAGAATGTGCCCGGCCCACTCTTTGCCGTCTCGGCACGTACTCTCGGGTGGTACGATGGTCGGCCCAATCAGCTCTGCATGGGGGCACGTTTTCGCGGAGGGCGAATCACTCCTGCGTTTCTGGATCCAAAGGAACCCACGCCGTGTCTCTTCGCTCAGGCTGGCGCGGCTGCGTACGATCGCGAATTGTTCCTCCGATTGGGCGGACTTTCATCCCTCTACGAGCCAGGATACTGGGAGGACTACGACTTGAGCCTCAAAGCCGCGCGGCGCGGCTGGGCGCAGCTCTACGATCCCTCTGCGATCGCACTCCATATCGGCGGTGGATCGATGCAAAAGCGGTTCGGTGCGCAGCGCGTCGCGATGTACAAGGCTCGCAATCACCTCATCTTCGAGTGGAGGCACATCACCAGTCCAGCACTCGCGATTCGTCACGCCGCACAGCTTCCGATCGCGCTCTTTCGCGAAGCCGCAGCCGGGGAGACCACATTTCTCCGCGCAGTCGCGGGGGCAACGGCGCGCATCCCCGCGATTTGGCGCGCTCGACTTGCGGACCGCAGCAATTCGCCCCGTTCCGATAAGGAACTTCTCGACCCGTGGCGCGAGTTCACCCCTTCCTACTGACAGCTACGATTCATGAACGTCTCGGTCGTCCTTCTCACCGCCAATCGGCGCCTCCGACTGGAATCCTGCATCCAGTCGCTCGGCCGGCAATCGCGCCAGCCGGACGAAGTCGTCGTGCTCGACATGGGCTCCCACGACGGCACGTCCACGTTTCTGGATTCGATCAAGTTTGAGGTCCCGGTGCGCGCATTTCGCATCGATCAACAGAACGGCGGGAGCTTCGCCGAGGCGCGCAACGCCGGGATTTCCCGGGCCAACGGTGACATCATCGCCTTCATCGACGACGACTGCGAGGCCGACCCCTATTGGCTGGAGCGCCTGCTGAAGCGTCTCGAGACACTCTCTGCCGTCGGCGGCAGTGTCCTCCCCGCCGATGCGATTCCGGTCCCCGACGAATTCAGCCCCTCCGTCGCATGGGCCGTTGGGCTGACTCCTCCCGAGTTCTTCGGTCCTCGTGGCGGTGTTGATGTGCTCCCCCAGACGGCGAATCTTGCCGCACGCAAGTCCCTATTCGAGCGCTATCCGTTCCAGGGCATCGGCGGGAACCTCGGCAAGGGAGCCAGCATCTATGCCTTTGGCCGCGAAGATGCCGAGTGGTGGCGACGCCTCCGCCGCGCAGGAGAACCCGTCGGCGTCGAGCGGCGCGCCATCGTCTGGCATCACGTGGAATCCGATCGTTTCGATCACGAGGCAGTACTCGAACGCGCGCGACTCGACGGCCTGGCACTCTGGCGCCGCGAGAAGCCGCGCCACATGGTTCGCCCCGCCGCAGCCGATATCGTTGGTACGCCCGCACACGTACTGAGCCGCACGATCGAGCCCCGTTACTCGGATGCGCAGGCCTGGGGAGAAGGCGAAGTCTGGGCCGCACGTCAGGCCTCATTCCTGCGCGCAGGTGTGGACGATCGCGGCGCCGGCATCGCCACGACAGAACGCGCAAATGCATTCGCGCGCGAGTCGCTTTCGATGGTCGGCGGGATCGCCAAGTCGAACGTCCGCCCTTTCATCGCAGCCGCGTATCAGGCCGTCACCACCTCGCGCACCACACTCGACGCAGCCGCGCCACCCGCGCGTTTGCTCGTCGTACTGCATCCATTTCTCGGCGATTCCGTGCTCGCGCTACCTCTGCTACGGCAACTGCGCAAGGGACTTAGCGAATCCGAACTCGTCCTCATGGCGGGGGAGGGAAACGCGCCGCTCCTCGCGGATCAACTCGAGGGCTGGGAAGTCCGCGCGCTACCTCCGGCAGCCGTTGGAAACACTCCGAGCGCAGTCGCTGCGCTGCTCTCTGCGGTTCAAGCTGCGCGCTGCGAGACGATCCTGCTTACCTACCTGCACGGCTTGTCCCCGATCCCGTTCTTCCTAAATCCGAAGAACGTCACGATCGGGTGGACGCACGACAATGGGCTCAAGGCGCGCCTCTGGGGGCAGATGCTCAAAGTCCCCGTCGAAAAGCGGTGGGATCAGCACGAGTCTGTGGCGCTGCTCAACTTCGCATCGACCTTGGGTGTCACGGCCCGCGCGGAGCATCCCGTGATCAAGCCCGGCGAAAAGCCGCGCGAACGCGTCGCGGAAGTACTCAAGCGGCTCGGCGTCCGCCCCAAATCGTACATCGCCATCCACGTCGAGCGGGAGTCCGATCCCAAGTATTGGTTCGAGGACGGGTACTCTGCACTTGCGGGTTTGATGGAGAAGACAGATTTTCGCGTCGCGTTGGTGGGCTCCAAGGCCGGGCGAGCCGCGGCGGACCAGATCCGACGCGTTCTCCCCTCCGCAGTGAGCCTACATGGCGCGCTGGATACCGCGGAGCTTGCTGCTTTCTTAGCAGAAGCCCGCGCATTTATCGGGGCGGACTCAGGGCCTCAACACGTCGCAGCAGCAGTCGGTTGCCCTTCGCTGGTTCTTTTTGGGCCAACCGATGAGCGGAGATGGGGTGCAATCCCCACCTACGCGGACGGTCGTCAGGACTCGCGTCGAATTCTCAGGGTTGCCCCCTCGGATTGGACGAGGGAAGAACTAGACGTCCTGGGTAGTGGAACGGCAATGAAGCGAATTGACCACGAGCGCGTTTTCAGCGAACTCTTGGAGTTGTTGGAAGCCACGACGCCTGCTGGGTAATTTCTTGCCCTAAGCGCCGGTCTGTTGAAGAGAAGATAGTTGAATCGGGCGAATTTGCAGTTGACCCCTGTGAGGGGGTGGCCTACCCGAAAGATCATCACTGTGAACCGTCCCGTAGCGGGACGAAAAGGCCTGCCCGTAACCGGTCGTACGGATTACGGTTTTTACACCGTCTGTTCTTCGATGCGTTACGAATAGGATAAGTCTTTCAAGGGATCCTGATGCGGGCACTAAAGCGTTGTCTCGGTGTCGATCTCGGCACCAGCGCAGTTAAGATCACCGAATTGGCGATCGACGGCGGGACCATCAAGGTGGTCCGCGTCGCTCAGGCTGAAACCGGTATCGATCCGATGATGTCTCCCGAGGAGCGCAAATCCGCGCTTCTGAAGACGGCGCGCGACTTGGTGAAGCGAAGCAAGTTCTCGACCAAGAACGCGGTCTTCGGCATCTCGGGGCTCAAAGTCTTCATCCGGCGCTTCCGACTCCCGGTCACATCCGACGAACGCCTCGAGCGCATCGTCCAATTCGAAGCCCGCCAGCAGATCCCCTTCCCGATCGACAAGACGGACCTCCAGTTCCAGTACTTCCCCGTCGAGGGAACGAACGAGGTCGACGTGATCCTCGTCGCCGTTCGCATCGACGAAATCCGCGACTACATGACCGTGGTGGACAAGGTGGGGCTGACCCCCCTCTCCCTCGGCGTCTCGTCGTTCGCACTCTTCAACGCCCATTCGATCATGAGGCTGCCGCGCGAGAAACTTGCCGCGAAGCTCATCACCAAGAAACCCGGCAAAGCAAAGAAGGGCGCGGAAGCGGAAGAGGCCCCCGCCGAAGAGGACTTCGTTTACGAAGAAGTCAAAGGCTACGTCAACATCGGCGCGGGGAGTTATGACATCGCCATCGCCCGCAACGGCAAGTCGTCGATGCTCGGCTTCACCCGAACGCCACCCATCGGCGGCAATGACTTCTCCAAAGCCATCATGGAGCACTGCGGCGTTTCCAGCTTCAACGACGCTGAGAGCATCAAGCGCAGCGCGACCCGCCTCATGGCATTCGACTTCGGGTTCGAAGAAAGCGACCAGATCAACGAGCAGGCGTGCATGGCCGTCACGGACGCCGCCGACCGCATCGTTTCCGAACTTCGCCGCTCGCTCGACTATTACATCTCCCAGCCGGACGGTATGGCCGTCGATGCGATCGAAATCACCGGTGGTCAGGCGCTGATCCCCGGCATCGAAACGTTCATCGAAGAAAAACTGACCGTTCCTTGCACGCTGGTGAAGGCGCCCACGGAGGACAGCGGCATCCTCTGGCAGGAATCCTTTGGCCCGATCACACCCTACATGGTGTCGCTGGGCTTGGGTATGCAGGGGCTTGGCCTCTCGACGGTCACGGTCGACTTCCTCCCCCGCGAGAAGAAGATCATCCGCGACTTCCCCTATAAGAGCGTCGCGTTCATGTCCCTGCTGGTGCTCGCCTCTGTGGGCGTCAGCGCCCGAGTCGGCATCCAAAAGGCATCCCAGTATCAGACGCGCGCGCAGGAACTCCAGATTCAGATGATGAACGTCAGCCGCGAGTTGAAGGAATCCACGGAAGCCCGCGAGCTAAACAATGCGGAGGCTGCCCGAATCGCCCTCGTCGGCAAGGCATTCGGCCAGCGTGACTACTGGCTCAAGTTCCTCGCCAAGATCGCCGAAGTAAAACCGGTCGACATCCTCCTCGACGGCATCGACATGCAGCACGATGGCTCCGTCCTGATCATCGGTGTTTCGGAGCGTGAGGGCTCACCCGCAGACTTCGTGCGCGACCTTGTCACTACCTTTGGAACCGCAAGCAAGCGCCCCGAACTGATCGACATCAAGGGGCCGACCAAGGACGCCCGTTATGGTGGCGCCAACGTCTTCAGCTTCCGAATCACGTTGAATCCGGGTGACAAGATCAATCACCTCGAAGTAACCCCAACTCCCGGTGAGAACGCGACACCGGCAGGCGGACGCGCCCCGGCAGGCTCGCGCGTTCGCGGAAGCAGGGGAGGCCGCTAATGGACAACGAGAAACTCATGGCCATGCTTGAGAAGGTTCTCAAGCGTCTCGACCTCGTGACCATCGCTGCCCTGATGATCATCCTCTGCACGATCGGCTACCTGGTCCTGATTTCCGAAGGAAGCTTCATCCTGCCCCCGCAGGAAAAGCCCGGAAAACAGGAGTTCACGGATGCCGTTGCAGGACAGCCCTTTTATCCACAGCTTCAATCGCAGTACCCGGACTCGACCGTCCCGCTTCAGGAAGTTCCGGAGCTGCGCGTCCTGGTTCAGAATGACATGTTCAGCCTCAAGGCCCTCAAGGCAGCAGAAGAGGCGCGCAAAGGGCTGAACGAGGAATACAAGAAGGCCGAGGCGGCTTTCGTAGCCCAGCGCCTCACAGAAGCAGAAGCAATCATCGACGCCATCTTGCAGAAGGACGCGAGCCATCCCGAGGCACGCGACCTGAAGAAGCGACTGCAGGAAGCAAAGGCGCCAACGCCGTCACCGACGCCGGCTGAGTAAGACTCAGACCGTGCGCGGGGGGGGAAACATGCTGTACCGGGGGAAGAAGATGTACCCGGGGGAATTGACAACTCTCCCACGAACCCTTGACACGCTTTGAGCCGCCCGTTGTTCTGACTCGGCTGCCCACAAGCGTATCAAGTTGGCTTCACCAGAACTACCAACCAGGAGAGAGACCAGGTGAAGAACCGGCACTTCTCGAAGCAGTGTCTTGCGGCAATCGCAAGGTCAGCAGCAGTCTTGGCCATCGGCGCGACCATCGCGTGCTCGGCCTCGCAGACCTCGTCGACCAGCGGCACGACCTCGCGACCGAACAATCAAGCCTCGACCACGAAGCCCTCGTCGACCACCCCAGCCGATACCGGCAAGGCGGAGGACCTCGTCAAGCGCGCTGAAATCGCCGTTAACCGCGGCCAGTATTCCAATGCGCGAGAACTCGTCGCTCAGGCGCTCTCTGCTGATCCCAAGAACAAGAAGGCCGAGGCCCTCCTCGAGCGGATCGCCAAAGCCGAAGGGGCCAAGACCCAGGCCTCCCGCGCGGACGAGGTGAACAAGCTCGTCGCCTCCGCCGAGAAGAAGCTGAAGGGCGGAGACACCTCCGCTGCCTCGAAGGACGTCACCAGCGCCCTCGCGATTGATCCCAAGAGCGACGCTGCCCTCAAGCTGCGCAGCCAGATCTCTCAAGCCGAGGCGGATGCGAAGTCCGAAGCCGCAGCCAAGGACGTCAACAAGCGCATCGCGGCCGCTCGCGACAACATCAAGCGCGGCAACCTCCCGGAGGCGAGCCGCAACCTCGCGTCGGCCAAGCTCGCTGCCAACGGCGGATTCGCATCCGAACTCGCCGCCCTTGAGAAGGACATCAAGGACGCAGAAGGACGCGTCGCCGCAGAAAAGAATGCCAAGGAAGCCGAGGACGCGATCGCTCAGGGACGCGATCAACTCAAGAACCAGAAGTTCGACCTCGCCCGCTCCAGCGCAAACCGCGCCATCGCACTCGACAAGTCCAACAAGAAGGCCACCGACCTCCTCGCTGACATCAGCTCCGCAGAAGCCAACGCGGCTGACGACAAGAAGGCGTCGGAGATGACAGCCCGCCTGAACTCCGCCAAGAAGCTGGAGTCCGCAGGCGACTACGACAAGGCGATCGCAGAATATCGCAGCGTCCTTGCAAGCGACCCGAACAACCGCGACGCACGTCGCGGTGTCGAGAGCGCCGAGACTGCCATGAAGGCAAAGGCGGACGCCGCAGCGAGGGCCAAGGCTGAGGCAGAAGCCGCCAAGTCACGCGAAGTTGCCCAGGCAACGCCGCGCGCGGCAGCACCCGCAGCCACCCCGCGCAGCACACCCGCCCCCACGCCGATGGCAACGCCGCGCCCCACGCCGACACCCAAGCCCACCGCGATTCCGCCCCCAAACTTTGCAACATCGAAGGGGAGCACCAACACCAGCGCCAAGGCACCGGACGCCAAGCCGACTCCCGCCCCCGCGGCACCGGAATCGGACGGCGAGTCCCGCAAGCGCGCCCAGCGCATCTTCGACGAGGGCATGGCCCTCTACGAGCAGGGCAAGCTTTCCAACGCGCGCGATCGCTGGCGCGAAGCCCTCAAGGAAGACCCCGACTGGAAGAAGCCGCAAACCTTCCTCGAGGAAACAGAAGCCGAATACAACGCACTGCTCGCTCGCGAAGAGAGCAGCCGTCGCTTTGACGAGGCGGAGGCAGCAGCACAGGAGAAACTTCAGACGCTGATCTCGACGAGCACCATCGAGCCCAAGCCGTTGGCTGACTTCCTGGGCGACCTCAAGATCCTCTCCGGCATCGACTTCGTCATCACTGGCGGCGTCGAAGCTCGCGTCGAGGCTGCATTCGAAGACAAGACGCTGCGCGAAGTCCTCGACACGGTCCTCCTCCCGATCGGTCTCAAGTGGGACCGCGAACCGGGCAAGGACATCGTCGTCGTCACTCCGGACCTTCGCACGCAGATCTTCCCGCTGACCCCCGACCAGTTGGCAAACGTCGATACCCTCCTTCAAAACGGAACGCTCGGACGCCTCCTCTATGGCCCACGCGGTCAGCGCGCCCTCGACGGTCAGGAAGTCTATGCCGACGCACGGCAAAACGTCGTCGTCATCACGGATTCCCCCCGCAATATCGACAAGTTCGCTCAGTTCATCGAGACACTCAAGACGTCCAGCCCGCAGTCGCTCATCTTCAAGAGCTACTCGATTCAGGGCGACAAGGCACCCCAGGTGAAGTCCCTCCTGAGCGCCGTGCTCTCGGTGGATGACAAGGCACCGTACAACCCGGAGCGCCGCCTCATCGTTGACGGCGACACGCTCATCATCAAGGACACCGCAGAGAACATCGCAAAGGCGGAACAGCTCCTTCAGGACAAGAGCTTCCTCAACAAGTTCTATTCGGACAAGTTGACCGTGGCGACGTTCAACCTGACACCGGTGATCGAGTTTGACGAGAACCCGGACCTCGCGCGTGCATTCGGCGAGCAGATCCGCAACGTCGTTGAGACGCTGCTCTACTCGCAAGAGGGCCGCACGAAGGCCGAGCGCGAGGGACGCCGCCTCTGGTGGGATCCTGCCACGCTCCAACTGACGGTTACGGACTATCCGGACAACATCACGGCGGTGCAGCGATTCATCGAGGCACTCCCGCAGATCGCCACCAAGCGCCGCTCGAAGATTTACTTCCTCGACTGGGCAACAGCCGGCGACCTCTCCACGCAGATTCAAGAGTTCTTGGGACAGTCGTCCTCCAGCGGCACAACTACCGATGGCGCGAGCCTGACCCGTTCCGTCAGCCGCAACGACGAATTCAGCTTCCGTGACGCCGTCTTCCGCGTCTCGCGAATCGACGAAAACAACGTCAACGACAAGAGCGACGACGAAATCGAAATCGTCGCCCGCACCGGCACAACGAGCACGGATGTTCGCATCCGCGAGTTCCGCTCGCAGTTCGTCGAAGACTACGAAATCGTCGCCGACGACATTTCCCCGTCCTCTACACCCGGCGAAGGTCGTGCTCGCATCACGATTCGCTTCGTCGAGGGTGGTCAGGGAGGCACCGAGGAAACGCCCACGCCGACCCCCGCAGGTCCAGCAGATGAGCAGGACGCTGGGGTTGAAATCGTTCCCGTCGAAAACCTGAATGCTCTCTTCGTCCGTTACGACACAGCAGAGCAGATTCAGGAGATCGAATTCTGGATCGATGCACTCGACATCCCGACGCTTCAGGTCTCGCTCGAAGTTCGCTTCGTCGAGGTCATGGAGAGCAAGGCACGTGAGCTTAAGTCGGACTTCGTCATCACGGACATCACCGAAGGCTTCGACTTCAGTGATGCCGTGATCGGCGGTCGCTTTGCTCAGGATCAGGACGAGTTCGGCAACCCGTTTGAAGTTCTGCCCGAGGATCCGTCGCGCGCCAACCTGCCGAAGGGTGGTCTCGACATCGGCATGCGCTGGCTGAACGGAGGTTCGCCGATTTCGTTGAACCTTAAGGCACTTGAGGCGGCAGGCGTGATCAACATCACGAACGCCCCCTCGGCAACGGGCCTCAACGGCGAAGCAATCGACTTCACGATCACCCGTCAGCTTGGTCTCCCCCAACCGAGAAACACTGGCGCGACCACCGGCGGCACGGGTAACAATAACACCTTCACTGCCGTCGCCGAAGAACGTCCCGTTGAAATGACCATCACGCCGACGATCACGCAAATCGGCAACATCACGATGGATATTGACGTGACGATTCAGGACCGCGAATCCAATCTCGGCGGGCTTGTCGTCGTCGCAAACAATACCTCTGCCAACATCCCCGGCGCGCAGACGGTGCGGAATTTGGAGACCTTCGCAATCCTCCGCAAGGAACTCACGACCTTGGCGCGTATTCGCGACGGCGGCACGGTGGTTCTCGGTGGCTGGGTGAACAACCGCACGGACTCGCAGGAATCTGGCGTACCGATCCTGCGTGACATTCCGTTCTTCGGCAAAATTCTCTTCGCGCGCGACATCAAGCACGACGAAAAGGTCACACTCAACATCTTCCTGTCGGGCGAAGTCCTCCGCGACTAAGCTCTACCATCACCTGCTTGCCCGCGAACGCCCCAGCCGCAAAGCTGGGGCGTTCGCTTTTTGGCGCCAGGCGCCGATCCACCACCGAAGGGACGCAGACCATGTCCACCGCTCCACGACGCAGACTAGTCCTTGTCGATGGGCACGCGAACGTCTTTCGCGCGTATCACGCGATCAAGGAAGCTCTGATCAATTCGCGCGGTGAGACGACGCATGCGACGTTGGGGTTTCTCAACATGCTCCTGCGTTTGCGGCGTGTGGTGGACTGTACGCACATCGCGATGGTGTTCGACGCAGCCGCACCGAGCTTTCGTCACCTCGCAGACCCCGACTACAAGGCAACGCGCCGCGAGACACCCGCCGATCTGATCACCCAGTTTGGGCGCATTCGCCAAGTGCTCGAGGTGATGCGAATCCCCATCATCGAATCCCCCGGCTTCGAGGCCGACGACTCCCTCGCGACACTCGCCGTCCAGGCACTTGCGCATGATGGCGATGCCCTCGTTTGCTCCGTGGACAAGGATGTCCTTCAGGTCGTGCGTCCCGGGATCACGATCTGGCGCGAACACCTCGGAAAGAGCGAGGAACTAGACAGCGCCGCCGTGATTGCAAAACTTGGCGTCAATCCGGGACAAGTCGCAGACTATCTCGCGCTGGTTGGTGACACTGCGGACAACCTCCCGGGAATCCCGGGCATCGGACCCAAGACAGCAGCAGCTCTCCTCAACGAGTACGGCACCGTCGAGGCCCTCGTCGCGGCAGCAAAGGACCTGCCGGACAAGAAAAAGAAGATGAAGGAGAACATCCTCGAACACGGCGAACGTTGCCTCCGCACGCTCGAGATGACGCGCTTGCGATTCGACGTCCCGATTGAGTTCTCATGGGATCGCTTCCGCTGGGATTTCAAACCTTCGGAAGAGTTGCGCCAGCTTCTCCTCGAGCTCGAGTTCGGTCGGATGATCAGCGAGCTCGGACTCCAGCCCCCTGCCGCCCCCGCACCGGCGCCTGCCCCTGCTCCCGCCGTTCGAAAGGCCCCGAACGGAGATACCCAGACCTCGCTCTTTGATGAACCAGACAAAGAAGACGGCTCGCCTGCAGCGGCTCCACCCACGCTCGCCGATGACACGCGTTACTCCGCCGTCACAACGATGCGGGACTTGGACTCAGCCGCGGCCGCCATCCGCGCCGCGGGTGTTTGCGCCGTCGACACCGAGACCACCGGCCTCGATCCCTTCGTCGATCAGCTTGTTGGAATCTCACTCTCGTGGGCGCCCGATCAGGGCATCTACATCCCTCTCGCGCACAAGGAAAAGAGCCCGCAGCTCGCGATCGAGGACGTCAGGCGTGTCCTCGATCAGCTCTTCGCTGACCCCGCGATTAAGTTCTTCGCGCATCACTGGAAATTCGATTACAAGATTCTCCTACGCGCGGGCTTCACTCCACCCAAGCTCGCCGACGACACGATGATCTCGGCGTGGCTGCTGACCCCCGACCGTGGCCAAGGCGTGACCTACGGCCTCAAGGGGCTCGCGCGGGACCGCCTCGGCGTCGTCATGTCGCAGATCACCGAGCTGATCGGCACGGGCGATGCCGAGACGAACATGGCCCTCGTGCCCGTCGAATCGGCAGGGCGCTATGCTGCCCAGGATGCCGACATGACCCACGCGCTGCATCGCAGTTTCGCGCCGCGTGTCCAAGAGGCGAACCTGGCCAACATCCTGCACGAGATCGAACTCCCACTCACCCCCGTTCTGGCGCGTATGGAACTGGAGGGCGTGCGCATCGATCCGGCCTACTTCACCGAACTCGCGCGCGACATCGAACGAGATCTGGCGCTCGTGCGTGAGAGCGTGTACGAGGCTGCCGGGCGCGAATTCAACATCAACTCACCCAAGCAGGTAGGCGAAATCCTCTTCGAGGAACTCAAGCTCCCGACATCGAAGAAGGTGAAGACGGGATACAGCACGGACGTGACCGTGCTGGAGGACCTAAAGAAGATCCACCCGCTCCCCGCGCGGCTACTTGAGTTCCGTCACCTCGACAAGTTGCGCTCCACGTACGTCGAGGCCCTCCCTCGCGCGATCCACCCATTGACGAGTCGCGTGCACACGTCCTACGGCCAGACTGATGCCGCTACCGGACGACTCTCCAGCAACGATCCGAACCTGCAGAACATACCTGTTCGCAGCAGCGACGGAATGCGCGTTCGACGTGGATTTACCCCGCGTCAACCCGGCTGGAGTTTCGTCGCCGCGGACTACTCGCAGATCGAACTGCGAATTCTCGCGCACATGAGCGGAGATGCCGCCTTGACCGAGGCGTTCAAGTCCGGCTCGGACGTGCATGCGCTCACCGCAAGCAAGGTCCTCGGCATCCCGCTCGCAGAGCTGACTCCAGCGCAGCGCAATCAGGCAAAGGCGATCAACTTCGGCATCATCTATGGCATGTCAGCGTTTCGGCTCGCGCGCGACATGGAACTCGATCGCGCGACGGCGGAGAAGTTTATCGCGGATTACTTCGCGGTGTATTCCGGCGTAAAGAACTTCATCGAAAACACGAAGTCCGAAGCGCGCGAGACCGGATTCGTGCGCACGCTCTGCGGGCGTCGTCGCCCGATTCTGGAGATCAACTCGCGGAACTACTCCGCGCGCGGCCAAGCGGAACGCATCGCCGTCAACACCCCGATTCAGGGGACCAGCGCCGACATGATCAAACTCGCCATGGTCCGCATCGATCATCGAATCACGCGCGAGAAGCTCGCAGCGAGAATGATCCTGCAGGTCCACGACGAACTCATCATCGACTCACCCGATGCAGAAGTCGAAACGGTCATGTCGCTCGTGTGCGAGGAGATGACGGCGGCGCTGCCCCTCGGGGACGTCCCGATCAAGGTTGACGTAAACTCAGGACCAAACTGGGCCGAGGTGTAGCGGGCTCGTCCCTTGTCCGCCATGCGTCGTTGCGCATCGGGTCTCGCGACCGAGTGTTACCTATGTCCTGAACCAAATGTGCTACCCATGCCCTGACTGATCCCCGAAAACTCAGGACTCAGCACTGGCAACTCATCACCCGCCGACGCAATTCCTGCGGCGAGACTCATCAGGCGTCTGTTAGGGAATGGCGCGCCTGCCGGGATTCGAACACGGGACCTGAGCTTTAGGAAAGCTCCGCTCTATCCAGCTGAGCTACAGGCGCGCACGGCGATAAGACTTCTGCCAACCTCGGCTGGGCGTCAAGCGCCTCGCAACTCGCGCGCGACGTCATTCACGATATCATCAAGGGTTCGTTCTGGCGCGAATGCGATCGCGCTCCCGATCTTGGCGATATCCGGGCGGCGACGAGCCATGTCCTCGAAGTCCTCGTCGTACGCCTGCTCGAAAGGAATCATCGCGAGCGAGGAGTTGCTCTTCGTCAGCGCGATCACGTGCTTCGCCAGCTCCAGCATCGTAATCTCAGTCGTCCCACCGACGTTGTAGACCTGACCACGCGTTTCGGGGGAGTTGATCAACCCCACCAACGCGCGAACCGTATCACTCACGTGGCAAAACGTGCGCGACTGGGTGCCATCGCCATACACTGTCAGTGGTTCCCCTGCGATCGCCTGCGAGACGAATCGAGGGATCACCATTCCGTACCGGCCTGTCTGACGCGGGCCGACGGTGTTGAACAGGCGCGCAATGACGACCGGCAATCCGCGTTCCCGGAAGTGCGCGAGCGCCAAGAACTCATCCATCAACTTCGAGCACGCATACGCCCATCTCGGCCTGCGCGAGGCACCCAACACCAAGTCCGATTCCTCGTTAAACGGGAGCGCAGTGGACTTGCCGTACACCTCGCTCGTGCTCGCCAGCAGGACGTGCTTCTGCTTCTTCGCGCTTAGCTCGAGGACATTCTCCGTCCCCTCAAGATTCGTGGCGATGGTGTGCACAGGACGTTCGACGATAAGCCGCACGCCGACCGCCGCCGCCATGTGGAAAACAACATCGGCGCGGTCCACGGATTCGGCGAGTTCCTCGCGGTGGCAGACATCCCCGATCTTGAGCTGGAATCCCGGGTTGGATCGCAGGTGGTCCACGTTCCGGACGCTACCTGTCGAGAGGTCGTCGAAGGCCTCGACGGCGACCCCCTGAGCAAGCAGAGCATCACAGAGGTGTGAGCCGATAAACCCGGCCCCGCCAGTCACCAGCGCTTGTGAAAATGCGTGTTTGATAGCCATGGGCGCATTGGCAACGGAAACCCCTCGGGGGGTAAAGGTAAGATTCGTCACCTACGAGTGTGGTTCCCGTTTGAACAATTCCTGCGAGTCCGCCACATCTGTCACGGATTGTGCACCAAACACTCCAAATCCATCGGGAGCCGGTTTCATGATGCACTCGTGCACCAATATCTCGAAGATCATGGCATCCGCATGCCTCGTCGCGGCAGGATTTTACACACCTGCCTGCGCGGCCACATTGCTCGTTCCGGAGCAATATCCGAACGTCGCTGTTGCCATCAATGCCGCAGCGGACGGCGATACGATCTCGTTGGGGAGCGGGAATCACTCCTTCCACGCCTCGACCACTATCAGCGCCCGAACTCTTACATTCGAGGGACGCGCTGACGCCCGTATCAGATTTAACCCCGACAATCCGGATGTCTTCACGATCACGGATCACTCAAACATCACGTTCCAAAACGTCGCGATGCGCGGGCACTTCTATGTCACCGGAAATTCGACGCTCAGCATGCTCAACGTCACTCGTCACGATGCTGGGAGCTACAACCGGGAGGGAACGCTCACTGCCGATGGTGCTACGAGCGTCATCCTGGTAAACTGCGATGTGGACTCCCTCGATCTCACTGATGTCGCCTTCGTCCGGATTCAGGGCTCCGCCGTCACCGGCTATCAGGGGCGGGGCGCATCGCCGACACAGAATCTCGGGTGGCCTTTCGGCATCTTTCAGGGGGGACCCGGCCATTCGGGACAAGATGCCTTGTCTGTCACCGCCTGCCCGAACGTTCAACTGATCCACTCCAGCTTCCTCGCCGGGGACGGCGGGGGAGGAATCAGCTTATCGAGGTCCCACTTCTGGGGAACCTTCAACGCGGGTCCGGGGGGTAATGGAATCGTCGCTCGCGATGGCTCGCACATTACAGGTCGTTGCTCCACCGCCATCCCCGGCTTGAACGGAACACCCGTTTACGGGGACACCCCAGCGGACGGCGTCCCGGTCGTGCGAGATGAGACCTCGTCCGTCGATGGCGTCGGCCCTTTCCCGAAGCCCCGAAATGTCACCGCAGTTGAAGTCGAGTCTCTCGAAGCCAACACGGAACGCTGAAGACCCCCGGCTATTCCCGCTTGCCGGGGACTCTTCCCTCTGACCCAATAGTACCTGTCAGCAACTGACCTTGCAGACAGAATTTCCAACACGGTGGTCTGTCCATATGAAGAAGTCTTCGCTCAGGTTATCAGCCTCGCTGGCAATCCTTACCTCGTTGATGCTTTTTGCCAAAGCCAGCGGATCCGAGCCTGCAGTCTATACCGGTCTCCTGACCGAAGTCCCCTGGCCCACGCAACTTGACGAGACCAAACCCGCCGAGGCGGAAGTGATTCGCCGTCGCGCGATTGCCTTCAACACGACGAACCTCTCCGAAATCCAAATCGGCGATATCCTCCCGCTCGATCTGTTCGACGACGTCCGCTACGAGGGCGTTATCCAGCGGATCGAGAAGCGCAGCTCGGCACAGTACACCATCGTCGGCCGCATCAAAGACCACCCCACCGGCACGTTCGTGCTCGTCGTCGAGAACGAAGCGATGGTCGCGGATGTCAACATTCCCGCCGGATCGACGTACACGATTCGTTATGTGGGAGACGGGATGGCCATCGTCTCCCAGATCGACACGCATCTGCTGATGCCGTGCGGCCTGAACGACAAAGACAAGGCCATCATCCAATCGACGCAGGAAGCCCACGTTCGCGCCCAAGGGGCCGAACCCCCGGTCACGATGCGCGACAGTGGGGCATACATCGACGTCCTCGTTGGGTACACGCCCAAGGCTCGCCTCGACGCCGGAGGCACGAGCGGCGTCATCGCCTTGATCAATCTAGGCATCACGCTTGGAAACAACTCCTACACAAACAGCAACGTGACTCAGCGGCTGAATCTCGTGCATGCCGTCGAGGTCAACTATGTAGAGAGCGACAGCACCAGCGTGGACCTGAGCCGTCTTACCAACTCGTCCGACGGCTACATGGACGAGTTGCATCAACTCCGTGACGAGTATCGCGCGGACCTCGTCGGTGTCGTGCTTGGGGTCGCAACGACCGCGTGCGGCGTGGCCTACTTGCTCACGGCGCCCGCCCCGGGCTTCCCGACTCTTGGCTTCAGCGTGACGGTCGATTCATGCATCTCCGGTCAGACCTTTCAGCACGAGCTTGGGCACAACATGGGCCTGGCCCATGGCCGCGGTGACGGTGGCGGAGCCAGCGGCGGCATCTTCTCCTATTCGTATGGCTGGCGATTCTTCGGGAACGATGCGATCCAGTACCGAACGGTCATGGCGTACGCTCCCGGCCAGCGCATCCAATACTTCTCCAATCCCGACGTGCTCTTTGCCGGCGTCCCCACAGGTGTCGCAATCGGTGACGCGAACGAGGCACACAACGCACAGACACTGAACCTCACCGCGGCAACCATCGCAAACTATCGTCAGTCAAACGATGACTTCGTAAACCGGATTGTGATGCCGAGCGGTGGTAACTCGATGTCCGGCGGAGTCAACACGGGCAAGACGTTCGAAAGTGGCGAGCCCACCCACGATGGTGTCTCTGGCGGAAAGAGCGCGTGGTGGGCCTGGACGCCGACGAGCGCAGGAACCGCGACGATTTCCACCGCAGGCAGCTCGTACGACACGATTCTAGCAGTCTATACGGGCACGTCGGTCAACGCGCTGTCGCCCGTCGCATCGAACGACGACTCGGGGGGTGTCACCAGCTCCGCCTCGTTTGTCGTCACCCCCGGTGTCGAGTACAAGATCGCCGTCGATGGCAAGGGCGGCGTGACTGGCACGACGGCCCTCCTTGTTACGACGACTGCGCCCCCGCAGGTGTCGTCTTCGCCGAGTTCGCTCAACCTGGTCTCTGTCGAACTGACCAGCCCGGCCGCGCAGACGTTCCAACTGCGCAACGTCGGCGGCAGCACGATGAACTACACGATCACCGACAACGTGAGCTGGCTCTCGGCTTCGCCCGGCAGCGGCAGCAGCGTTGCCGAGTCCGACACGATCACGCTGACATTCACGACGAGCGCACTCACGCCGGGGAACTATAGCGCAAACATCACGGTGGCGAGCGCAGGAGCGACCAACTCGCCATTCAACATCCCGGTCAGCCTCACGGTTCTCGCCCGCCCTGCGAATGACGACTTCGTCAACGCGATTACTCTTCCGGGATTCACAGGAACCACGAGCACAACGAATCTCGGCGCGACGGCTGAAACCGGCGAGCCGGACCACGCAGGCCAGCCGGGCTCGACCTCGTTGTGGTGGAACTGGACGGCGCCCGCCTCGGGCACAGCCACGTTTGACACGCTCGGCAGCAACTTCGACACGACGCTTGGGATCTACGTCGGCAACAGCGTCAGCGCCCTCAGTGAGGTCGCGTCCGACGACGACAGTGGCGGCGGCGGCGGCCCGAGCATTGCCAGCTTCTTCGCGACCGCAGGCACAACTTATCGCATCGCAGTGAACGGTTGGTCTGGCGCCACCGGGAACATCACACTAAATTACGCCGCTCCTTCGACTGTCGCCGGGTGGGAGAGCTTCTAAGCCTCGCATCCAACGCGTCAGTCGCACCCTGTGATTTTGCGAACATAGGAAACCATGGAACGTCGATCCTTCGGCAAGACGGGCATCAAAGTCTCACCCCTCGGATTCGGAGCTGGTCACATCGGCGGGTTCGGCATGACCGAATCCGCCGCCGGCTACCTCCTCAATCAGGTTCTCGATTTCGGGATCAACTTCATCGATACGGCGCGCGGATACGGTCTATCCGAAGAACGCATCGGACGCCACATCAGCAACCGCCGAGGGGATTACATCCTCTGCACCAAGTGCGGATACGGCGCGCCGGGCTTCGAGGACTGGACCCCAGGCTGCATCACCGCCGGGATCGAAGCCGCCCTCTCGCGCCTACGCACCGACTACATCGACATCATGCTGCTGCATTCGTGTCCCAAGGCAGTTCTCGAACGGAAAGGGATCATCGATGCGCTGGAACGCGCCGTGGACGAAGGAAAGGTCCGCTTTGCCGGGTACTCCGGAGAGAACGACGACCTCCTCTTTGCCGTGGAGACAGGCAAGTTCAACGTCATCGAGACCTCAGTGAACGTCTTCGACCAGAAGAGCCTGCGCGCCGTGCTCCCGGAGGCTCGGGAACGTGGGATCGGCGTGATTGCCAAGCGCCCCCTCGCCAACGCCCCATGGCGCCACACCAAGCGACCCGTCGGCGAGTACGTCGATGAGTACTGGCAGCGCATGGGCAGGATGCAGCTCAACCTCAAGGGGTACGACTGGGATGACTTGGCGCTAAGATTTGCCACCTTCGCCCCGGGAGTTTCCACAGCCATCACCGGTACCGGACGCGTCGATCACCTGCGGCGAAATGTCGAGGTTGTGGAGCGTGGCCCCCTGCCCCCGGACATGGCGGCGATGATCCGTGATGCGTTTGAGGAACACGGGCAGGATTGGCCCGGCGAAATTTAATGACGCGCACGCGGGCTCTGATGTTCAGTTCCCGCAATGTTCGACAGGCATCAACGAGGGACGCGGCCTAATACAACGTCGAATAGAGAACCGGTCACCCACGGTCTATGCGCGCAATTCTCACCAACGTCTTCGACAATCCGATTCTGACTCGCGAGCTGCGCCGTCGCATGCGCGGTCGCGCGCTCATCTTCAGCATCATCGGCTACATCGGATTGATGACGCTCGCGACGCTCATGGTCCTCATGACCTACAGCCCCAGCGTTTTCTCGACCCTCAACACCAAGATGCTCGCAGACTTGGCGAACACTGGATCGAGCCTCTTCCGCTGGATCACCATCATTCAGAGTCTCCTCGTCCTCGTCATCGCCCCCACCATCACGGCCGGCATGACCACAGGTGAAAAGGAACGCAAGACGTTCGACTTCCTCCGCGTCACGACGATCACTCCATGGATGTACGTGACGGGCTGCTTCCTCTCGACAGTCTTCTACGTGGGACTCGCGCTGATCTGCGCGTTTCCGCTTCTAAGCCTCACTTTCGTCTATGGTGGTGTGACCCCGTCCTCCGTGTTCTCGACGTTCGGCCTGCTCCTTGGCGGCTCGCTGATCCTCTCCAGCTTCGGCCTCTACGTCTCTTCGATCCGCGAGCGCACTCGCACGGCTCAGGGCGTCATCGTCTTTACGATCTTCGCGGTGCTGTTCGGCGGCGTGTTTCTCTACAACAAGGCCGCGACGGTCTTCGGCGGGGGAGCAGGCGGCCTCGCGGGTACGATCTCGACGCTGCTCACGCCCGGCGGGATCCCCGCGTGGCTTTCCGCAGCATTCATCATCGGGTTCATCACTTGGATATTCCTCCTGCTCGCAACGCGCAAGCTCTTCGAGCCTGAGAGCACCCGCGCGTTCTCGCATTGGCAGTTCCTCGCGATCGCGTTCGTTCTTATCGCTCCTCAGTTGCTCGCCGCACACGGCGCGGTCCTCGGCGAAGAAATCGCACTCGTGTTCTACCTCACAGGCCAAGTGCTCATGCTGATTGCTGTGCTCTGCTTCGGGGTTGGACGAATGGAGGTCGGCGACGAGATCTGGCACCTCAAGCGTCTCGTCCCAGTCCTCCGCCCGTTCGACCAGACGGTTCCGTTTCTGGTGGTCCTCGGAGCCCTTTGGTGGTTCTCCGTCACGAAGTTCCACAACATCGCGGCCGGGATCACCTCGGCGCCTGCGGGAATCATGGAAATTTTCCTCCCGATCAGCATCGCGAGCTTCGCGGCGATGTGCGCGCTCGCACGACTGGCCACTTCCCTTACGGTGGGGCGCTCGGGCGCGGGAGCCATCACTGCCTCCGTCATGATCGTGCTCTGGCTGATCGTTCCCCTGATTGGCAGCGCGCTCTATCAGCTCTCCCCGGACATGATCGGGCTCGCCCAGTACCTCATCCGCCTCTCGCCCTTCATCCTCCTGTTCGACTCAGTAGGTTCACCCGAGGGTTATGCCGCCTTTGGTGACACCATGGGCGTCAACGCGATGGTGTGCTACACCTATATCGCTCTGCTTGTGGGGTTGGTCGTCGTTGGCGAATACAAACGCTGGAAGCGCTGGCGCGGGTTCGATTACCACTACGACATGCCCGCTCGTACCTAAGGCAATCAGCTAATTTTCTCGCACTTCTCGGCTTGACCCGAGCAATCCGCTACTTGGTTGATCGAACAACCAACATGATCGAGGAGCCGTCGATGATCCGTCCGCTTCGCCTGGTGGCCACCGCAGCACTTTGCGCATGCCTCGCGTTTGGTTCCGCTGTCGCACAAGATCCTGAGCCCACCGAGTCCGCGCCCGTGACCACACCTCTCAATCAGCAGATCCTCCGCAAGGAAGTGACGGTCAACGTCCCTGCCAACGTCGCATGGCAGGCATGGGCCTCGCGCGAGGGGCTGAACTCTTTCATCGCCGCTGACTCCCTGGTCGAACTGCATCCCGGCGGGAAGTACGAGATCTATTTCTCGATGGAGGCCCCGGAAGGGCAGCGCGGCGGCGAAGGATGCACGGTGCTTGGCTTCACCGAGAACGAAATGATTTCGTTCACCTGGAACTCGCCCCCGGCGGTCAAAGCACTGCGCGACGCGGGAGCGCAGACGACCGTCACGATCACGTTCACCTCGGCGGGATGGAACAAGACGCACGTCTCGTTCGCGCAGTACGGCTTCGGCGAGGGCGGGGATTGGGAGGCGTACCATGCCTATTTCGACAAGGCTTGGAGCTACGTCTTCAAGAACTACAAGGAGGCGATGGACGCCCAGAGCCCCAACGCCACCACGCCACTGAAGCAGTGGGTGTATTTCCTCCATCCGACGCGCGAAGGGTTCTTCGAGAAGGCCACACCGGAAGAAGGCGCGGCGGTCTCTGCACATGCCGGATACGTTAAGGGTCTCGCCGGCAAGGGGGTCGTTGTCCTTGCTGGCCCGTCCTTCGACCCACCCATCTATCCCGAAGGCGAAAAGGTCGTCCGGTTCGAGATGGCGCCTCCGGGAATCGTCGTCTTCGAAGCCGCCGACGAAGCCGCCGCCAAGGCCATCGTCGAAGCCGACCCCGCGGTGCAGGCGGGGGTGTTCAAGGCCCGCGTGAATCCGTTTGTTCTGTCGTTTCAGCGAAAGCAGTGACTCGTCATTACCGCAGATCATCATGAGCAAATCGAGGGAGCGACTCGTGGCCGCTCCCTCGATTTTTTTTCCAACTTTCCGTTACGGATCGATCAAGTCGATCACTCAATCCACAATCTCGGACCCGGCCCAACATATGCCTCGGTTGGGCGGATGAGACGATTTTCTGCGCGCTGCTCGAGGATGTGTGCGCACCAGCCCGACAGACGCGAGAACACAAAGATCGGCGTGTAGAGCGGGATCGGAATCCCGGACGTGAAGTACGTGTACGCGTGGAAGAAGTCGGCGTTCGCGAACATCTTCTTCTCGCGCATCATGACGGCTTCGACGCGGTCGAAAATCTTGAAGAGGCGGTCGTCCTTGCGCATCTCGGCCATGCGGCGCGCGTAGTCCTTGATGATCGCGTTGCGGGGGTCCTTGACCTTGTACACGCGGTGGCCGAAGCCCATGATTTTCTCCTTCCGCGCGAGCATCCCCATCACCTTCTCCTCGGCCTCGTCCGCGTCCTTGTAGGGGAGGATCATTTCCATCGCGGCCTCGTTCGCGCCGCCGTGGAGGTTCCCCTTCAGCGTTGCGACGGCCGCCGTGACCGCACCGTGCATGTCCGCCTGGGTCGAGGTCGTCACGCGCGCGGCGAACGTCGATGCGTTAAAGCCGTGCTCGGCGTAAAGAATCAGCGACGTGTTCATGAGACGACGCTCGAACGCGTCCGGCATGCGGCCGAACAGCTCATACAGGAAGAAGCCGCCGACGTCGTCTCCCTCGTAGTCGAGCTTCGGCGCAGGCTGCCCCTGCGAAACGCGGTGCCAGTACGTGATGATCGAAGGAGCCACGCCGATCAGGCGGGCCGCGACATGCGTCGGGTCGAGCATCCCCTCCGGCTCGACGAGCCCCATAAACGAAAGCCCCGTGCGGAGCACGTCCATCGGATGTGCGGAGTGAGGGATGCGATCCAGCACCTCACGCAGCGGCTTGGGCAGCGAGCGGCCTTCATTGATCTGGCGGTTAAAGTCCTTTGCCTGACTCGGGCTTGGCTTCTCGCCGCAAACGAGCATGCACGCGACTTCCTCGAACGTGGCGACCTCGACGAGTTCCTCAATCGAGTACCCGCGATATCGCAGGTCATCGCCGTTGCGACCGACGGTGCAGATGGCCGACGTGCCTGCAATGACCCCCTCGAGTCCCTTCTTGTAGTCGGCCGGGAGTGCCGAGGTCGTTGTGCTCATGGTTTTTGTCTCCGGAGGGGGGTGAGTGTTGTGTTTAATATTCTGAACTTTGCTCGCGCTGATACGCGATGGCGGGCAAGTACATTTGGCCACAGCGCGCGCTGGTTGGGCGACTACAATCGCCCCACCAACTTCGCCAACCTCAACCGCCACGGCATGAAGACCGACTCGAGGATGACGCTCTTGCTCATCTTCGACTGTCCTTCGCGGCGTTCGACGTAGACGATCGGGTGCTCCGCGACGCGCGCGCCTGCGGAAAGTGAGCGATAGAGCATCTCCACGAGGAAGGAGTACCCGTTGCTCTCGATGCGCTTGAGAGGGACGCGCTTGAGCAACGTGGCGCGGTAGGCACGAAATCCGGAGGTGCAATCGGTCACGCGGAATCCGAGGATTGTGCGCACATACGCATTCGCAAAAATACTCAGCAGGAGGCGCGAAATCTGCCAGTTCAGCACGCGCACCCCTCCGACATAGCGCGATCCGACGCACATGTCCGCTCGCTCGAGAGCGGCAAACATCGCGGGCACCTCCTTCGGTTCGTGCGAAAAATCCGCGTCCATGGTGAGGACATTGGTCGCACCATCGCGTACACAGGCGCGCAACCCATCGCGCACCGCCGTGCCGTAACCGCGCCTCCCCTTGCGCACGATCGTGCGCACGTGATCTTCGAGCCCGAGCTCACGAGCAACTTCGCCACTTCGATCGGGCGAGTTGTCATCCACGACGCAAATCCGTGCATCGGGCGCAACTTCCCGCAGCCTCGGCAGGAGAATGAGCAGGTTGTCTCGCTCGTTGTAGGTCGCGATGACGATGTAATTCATGGGGCGGATGACTCGATGCGCGCGGCGCGTGTGATCAACGCAGGTACGCTTCGAGGACAGCCCTCCACGAGCCCTGTGCCTTGAGCACGAGTTCGATGACCTCGCGGGCCGCGCCGCGGCCACCGGCGAGTTTCGTTACGATCATGGCGCGGGAGAGAACCTCGGGACTCGAATCGCTCGGAGCCGCCGAACAGCCCGCCCACCCCATCACGCCCAAGTCCTGGATGTCGTCCCCCATGAACAACACCTGATCCGCCGTCAGGCCAGCTCGTTCGGCGATGCCCGCGACGACGCCCTTCTTGTCGCGCACTCCTTGGTGCACCTCGGTGATGCCAAGTTCCTTCGCGCGCATTTCCGTCGCACCAGAGGCGCGCCCCGAGACCAGCGCGAACGAAATCCCAGCGCGTTGGGCGACCACGATGCCGTGCCCGTCCTTGATGTCGAAGCGCTTCAGCTCGTTGTCGCCCCCGACGTAAACCCCTCCATCGGTTAGCACGCCATCGACGTCGAACGCGATCAGGCGAATACGCTGGAGACTCTTGATCAGTTCAACATCCGAGATCATGCGGAATCCTTTGCAGTTTGCGAAGGCTGACAGGAGTGATCACCTAAGGCAGCGCGGCGATGATGCGCGCATTCTCGCTTTGGGCGGCGAGAGAACAACCACTTTTGCGCTCGCGGGCGAACGTCCTGCCTTGCCACGCCCCCCCGGGGAATTGAACCCTTGAAACGCTTAACTCGGAAAAAAAGGACCCCCCATGTCAATGACCACAGAAGTCCCGAACAACTGCCGCATCATGGACAGTATCCTCGATTCGATCGGCTGGACCCCGATGGTCCGCCTCAATCGCAGCACCGAGGGACTGGCTCCGCAGATTCTCGCCAAAGTCGAATACATCAATCCCGGCGGCAGCACCAAGGACCGCATCGCCGTCCGCATGGTCGAGGAAGCCGAAGAGACGGGTGCCCTCAAGCCCGGCGGCACGATCATCGAGGCCACGGCCGGAAACACGGGCGTGGGTCTCGCCATGGTCGCCGCCGTTCGCGGCTATCGCTGTATCTGTGTCATGCCGGACAAGATGAGCGCAGACAAGATGCGCCTCCTTCGCGCGTATGGCGCCGAAGTCGTCGTCACCCCCACGAGTGTCCCACCCGATTCCCCCGAGAGCTACGGCGGGGTCGCGGATCGTCTCTCGCGCGAAATCCCCGGCGCATGGCGGCCCAACCAGTTCCTCAACATGGCCAACCCGCAAGCCCACTATGAGACAACGGGTAAGGAAATCTGGGAGCAGACTGAGGGGCGCGTGACAGCCTTCGTAGCCGGTGCAGGCACGGGCGGTTCCCTCAGCGGCGTCGGTCGCTACCTTAAGGAAATGAATCCGAACATCAAGGTGCTCGGTGCCGATATCGAGGGCTCCGTGCTCTCTGGCGATTCCCCCAAGCCCTGGAAGGTCGAGGGCATCGGCGAGGACTGGGTTCCGAAGACTCTCAACGCGCACGTCATCGACGAGTGGATCCGTATCAGCGACGCCGAATCATTCATCACTGCACGTCGCGTTGCGCGCATGGAGGGCCTCCTCCTCGGCGGTTCCTGCGGCACAACGCTCGCCGCCGGCTTCAAGTATGCCCGCCGTTGTGGCCCGGAGGATGTCATCGTCATCTTCACGACGGACACAGGGCGCAATTACCTCAGCAAGATGTACGACGACAAGTGGATGGCGGAGAACGGCTACCTCGAGCAGGCACCGGAACGCGCCACGCTCGGCGACGTGCTCGTCGCGCTCGAACGCGAAGGCACCCTCCACTACTTCGGCCCGGATGACACGCTTCAGAACGTCACCGATGCATTGCGCGAGTTCAGCATCTCGCAGATTCCCGTCGTCGAGAACGGCAAGATGGTCGGCTCGATCGAAGAGATCACGATCATGCGCGCCCTCCATCAGGGGAACGATCCGCGGAACGTCAAGCTGCGCGAGATCATGGCGCGTCCGCTCCTCAGCCTCGATCAGAACACGCTGCTGGATGAAGCGTATCGCCTCCTCCTCGCCGGCCATCCGGGCGTTGTCGTGACCAAGGAAGGTCGCCTCACCGGCATCATCACCCGCACCGACCTGATGACGTACTATCAGACGGTCCCTCGAGCAAAGAAGGACAATGCATGAAGTTCCAAACACGCGCCATTCACTCTGGCTCGGATCCGGACAAGACCACCGGAGCGACCATCCCCGCAATCTCGCTCTCGACGACGTACACTCAGGGGATTCCTGGCGAGCATAAGGGCTACGAGTACTCACGCTCGCAGAATCCAACGAGAGAGAATCTCGAGGCGTGCCTAGCTGCGCTCGAAGAGGGTGAAGCATGCGCCGCATTCGGCTCAGGCCTTGCTGCGACGATGACGCTGCTTTCGACGCTGCGTCCCGGTGATGGCATCGTTGCCGGGCACGATCTCTATGGTGGCACCTACCGCCAGATGGAACGCCACTTCCGTCCGTGGGGGCTCGAGATCGTCTACACCGACGACGCGAGTGAGGCGGCCTATGCCCGTGCGATCGCAAAGCTCGCGCGCCCGAAGTTGATGTGGCTCGAAACGCCGACGAATCCCTTGCTCGACGTCGTGGACATCGCGGCCGCCGCAGCGCATGGGCACAAAGCGAACATGATCGTCGTGGTCGACAACACGTTCGCCAGCCCCGCTCTTCAGCAGCCGCTCAAACTCGGCGCAGACATGGTTGTTCACAGCACGACAAAGTACATAGGTGGTCACTCCGACGTCGTGGGCGGCGCCGTGATCGCCAAGACAAAGGCGCTCCTCGAACCGGTCCGATTCCTTCAGAATGCAATTGGTGCGGTGCCCGGACCCATGGACACGTACCTGACCCAACGCGGGGCCAAGACGCTGGGCCTGCGCATGGAACGCCACTGCCAGAACGCGATGGCCATGGCAGAGGAACTCAAAAAACTCCCCGGCATTTCCCGCATCATTTATCCCGGTCTGCCGGACCATCCAGGGCACGCGATCGCCAAGCGCCAGATGTGCGGATTCGGCGGCATGGTCTCCATTGTCATCGAGGGCGACTTCGAACGCACAAAGAAGGTCTGCTCGCGCATGAAGCTCTTCTCCGTGGCAGAGAGCCTCGGCGGCGTCGAGTCGCTCTGTTGCCATCCGACCTCGATGACGCACGGCAGCATCCCGCGCGAAATCCGCGAGGCACGCGGGATCACTGATTCGCTCCTCCGGTTGAGTGTCGGTGTGGAGCACGTCGAGGACCTGATCGCCGATGTGCGACAGGCGATCACTGGCTGATCGCGGGGGCGGATCTGAGTTACACAAATGCGCAGAGTCGACCGCCGACTCTGCGCAATTTTTTTATCCGAAGAGTCGCGCGAACAAGGCACCCACATCGAGGGCTTCACTCCGGCTGATCCAACCGAGGTGAAACGCAATCATCAGCAGCGCGTTCCACGCTGCGGTTAGGCCGGCTGCAGCATACACGACCCACGCGCCGCGACTGCATCGCGAGAGTTCCGCGAAACCGAACACGAACAGTGGCGTCATGGATAGGAACGGCCGCGATCCGAAGCTGTCTCCGAACCACCAAATCGAAAAACATGCACCGATGTAGGAGAGAAGCAGGAAGCTGCCCCCCATCGCTGCGACGAGGGGACGCTGATGCAATTCCCCCGCACGGGTGCGGACGAACGATAGAAACGCCGCCACGGCCATGAGCAACATCGGATGCCAGAGGAACAAGCCGTGCCGTGGACTAAACCAGAGCTTGTGGAACTGCGGGCTGGACCAATCAAACGTCGCGTAATCGCTGTATTGCGTCATGATCCAAGCCCCGTTCTTCCACTTCCAATGCAAGAGTTGGATCGCGACCACGAGCAACCCTCCGGCGATGAGGGCACCCAACCGCGCGACGCGCCCTGCGGTAGGGAGAGGGTTCCGGATTGCGAGCCACGCGGCGGTGAGCCCGAAGGGCGCCAGCGCCACGTCCTGAAGGCGCACAAGGACCGCCCCCCCCAGCGAGATCCCCAACGCGGCGTACACCCAGGCGTCCAATTCACGTCGGGCGACAAGTCGCGCGAAGAACTCGAGCACAAGACCCGCGAACAGCAGCGACGTCGTGTGCGACTGTGCTGGCAGAATAAACCAATAGTAGCCCAGCGGCGAACACGCGGCCATCGCGTAGAGCCCGAACGCCGCACCCTCGTCACCGAAGAGTTTTGCCGCATTCCGCCGCATCAGTTCGAGTCCAGCGGCAGCCGCGAATATGCATGAAAGCGAATATAGGAGCTGAGCCGTCGTCGAGAATGGCGACGACGTGCCCTCGACGATCCTCCCCAGTAGTCGCCCCGCAATGAGTGCAGGCGTGTGCAGCAGAGGGTGGCCGATCGGGTAGAAATTGTAAACGCGCCCCGTGGGGGTGCGCTTCGAGATGTCGAACACGGCCGGGTCCGCGCCGCGCGCGATCAGTTCCGCAAACGGCGCATCCAGGTCTAGTTCACCCGAAGAAAACGCAGCAGCGTAGGAGAAGTAGAAGTTGGCGTCCCATCCATTGATGCCCGGACGTCCGCCGAAGTAGTTGCCCAAGAAGACAGGCAGACCGAGCAGCAACATCACGAGGACAGGTCGCTGCACAAGGACCGCGCGCAGACGCTCTGCGAGTGTCATGCGCTGTCGAACACGACCGAGACTTGTCCCGCGAACTCGTACACAGTCACCGCGCGAAGGGGGTTCCTCGCGGGGCCGCGCATGTTCACCCTGCCGTCCCACGAAAATCGCGCGCCGTGCCAAACCGACTGCCAGTAGTGCTTGTGACCTGTCCGCCGGGGGCGAATGCGATCCCCAAAGTCGGGGCATTCAGCGATGAATCCGCGCAGGACCCCCGCATCATCACGCACGACGACGGCGCGTCGAGAGGACCCCTCGAACTGCGCCATGCGAACGACAATGGGTGTGTTGATCTTCTGAAGTGGAAGCGCGGCTTCGAGGGCGAAGATGACACCGTTCGGCAGTTCCGCGCCGGTGATTTCCGGCATGTCGAGATTCTCGCCGTCGTCCATCGACGGGTCGTAGCGGCGAGTCTTTCGCGGCATCAGGCTGCACGCGGAATTGAGCAGGAGTCCCGCCCCGACCGCGCATGTCATCGCGAGCTTGAGGAATCGCCTTCGTGTCGTCCCCGTGGGCTCAGGAGGTCCCCCCGAGCGCAACGTCACACCAGCCGTGCGCGCACGATGCGCTGGAACTTGTACACGGAAAACGCGTCGTTTCGGTTTCGGCAACGCGCGAGCAACTTCTCACCCTCGATACTCTCGGGGGCGACGCGCTCGCGTACCTCCGATTGATTGCTCTTCACGTATTCGATCTCGACTTCGTACTCGTGCTCGAGCGCGAAGTCCACGAGGGCGCGGATGTCTTCCTGCTCCTTCGCGGGGTTCGGTCCCTCGAAGGTATGCACGGAATTCGACCGACGCCCCGACGAAGCATTCACCATGTCGGCAAGCTTCTCGGTGTACTTCTCCTTAATCTCGGCGAGCTTCATCTCGGTGTTCGCCTGCGCGGCACGCGTCCAGACGCTCACGAGGGAATCGCTCAGTTCCATGAGCCCCTGAAACGCGCGAACGTTGGGACGCAGGCGCTCCAGCAGCGGCGCGAGGCGTTCCTCCGCAACCGCGCGATTCTTCTCATCCACGACGGTCATCGTGTAGCGCAGCGCGGCGAGCAGCGTGTACATGTCCTCGCGGTCGAGGGACAGATGGTATGTGTCTTCCTCGGTGACGTGGACGTGCTCCCCCGCGAGCCGCGGCATGAAGCCGATTTTCTGCAACTCGCGCGCGAATCGGCGGACATCCACATCGGGATTCAGCAACACGACGCGATCCTCGATGACGTCCTTCACTGCCGAGCCGAGCTTCTTGTGCGAGCGGATCTGCGAGAGCAGGTTCGCATCGTCCACGACGAGGTAACCACCCGCGAAGCCCATGTTCACTTCGCCGTGCTTGTCTCCGCACTCGCGAATCAAGATCCCAAGGCTCTGCGGTAGCGGAGTGCGGGAACCCTTCTCGAGGAAGCTCTGAATCTCGACCGCGGTCAGTCCGCGATCCATGCCTGCACGCAGGCTCTCACGCGTGATGGCAAGAATCGACATGACGTCGAGCGAGCGGACCTCGGCGATTTCGTTGAGCTGATAAAACGCGCGCAGGTTCAGATCCGGTGGCACGATCACCTCGTGCGTCTGCTGAACGATGAACTTGTCCGCATCGTAACGTAGCGGCTTCACCTCATCGCCCTCGGCGTGGGTGAACAGCTCCGACCACTCTTCGACTGGACGCGAGAACACGAAGCGCCCGAGATCCGTGAAGCGAAACGCGAAGCTCAGTTCTGCCTGCTTGCGCGGACGCCCGCGTCCCGAGCCTTCCGCCTTCAGTTTCTTCCCGTCTCCGAGGCGCGTCCCGATGAGGCCCGCTTCCTCTTCCGTCTGCACGCCAATCGCCAAGATGCCAAGCCACTGGAGACACTCCGCGAGAATGCTCTCCAGCACGAGCACGTTGCTGCGCGTGTGCTTCTCGAATGAGAGCGGTTCACCGCGGCGGGGGATCGTGTGATGAATCGTCGGCATCAGCTCTTCGGCGAAAGCATCGTAGAGCAGCCAACGGTTCTTCGGCATTTCTTGAAGGAGTTCAAGCACTGCGCGGCGGAACGGGACGATGTTCACCAATCCAGTCGGCGTCGGCTCAACGTGCAGCGTGTTCCCCTCGATGAACTCCTCGTTCCACTCGGTCGCGGTTAGCCACCAAGTGATAAGGTCCACGTACGCATGCTGCGAATCCTTCAACCAGTCGAGGAATGCCTGCGACACGCGGAAAGTCTTGCCGGTAGAGACGAGGAACTTCCTCTGGATCGCAAAGAGGGAGAGGAACTCGACGTACTTGAGCGACTTGAAACGCGACAGCAGTGGCATTACCTTGCGCAGGTCATTCTTGCCGATGCCGCCGGTGGCGAGAACCTTGACGGGATGACGATCCACGTAATCGCACAGCGCTACGAGATCGCGCAGCAGCGTGTTCGAGTTGTCGAGAAGGACCGCCGGCGCCTTCTCCTTCGTCACGACTGAGACGCTGTCCAATTCGCGGAACGTGCGAGCATCCGGCGAATAGTGATTCGAAATCATGTAGTACAGATCGCGCGGGATCATCAGCAGGTTGCTGTACTTGTTCCCGCCCTGAACCGCCGTGAACACCAGACCACTCGTGTTCAGCAGCCAGTGGAGCGAATCCACGCGCTGATGGTCGTACTGACGCTGCACGTTCAGTTCGAGAAGATCGCGATACACGCTCACGCCCTTGCGCTGCTCCAGGAGCGTGAAAATCTCACGCGGTCCGTCGGGCACGCGCTCGATGTAACGGCGCAGGAACTTCGGATCGAGCAGGGAGCGACGAATCAACCAGATCAGGTAGTTCTTGCAGTTGCAATCCACCTCAAGGCGGAGCCCCTGCGTCGCGATGTGCTTCAACTCGTTCGTGCTGAATTCCTTGAGGAAGTTTCCGAGGTAGCCTTCCCAGTAACTCGGCAGTTCGATGAACCGGAGGAAGGGCTCGGGAATTCCAACGAGCAGGAGTGGCTTGCCGAGGTCGGGAACATCGTCAAAGAACACGATGCCTCGACGCGCGAGGCTCTTGACGACGGCGGCCATCTGGCGCACGTCCCCCTCAAAGTAACGCGTCGTGACTTCCTCGGCATCCAAGTCACCACCGTGGATCGCGAGAAAGTTCACCAGCCCGCGTTCCTCGTCGGAGAGGGACTGGACTGCGCGTTCCCACAACGGACGAACCTGGAGTCGTTGATAGAGATTCCCGACCAACAGCGCGCGCTTGTCGTCGTCTGAATCCGCGCCGGAGAGATCCGCCGGGGAAATACCCCAATGCGTCTGGATCCCCTCCAGGTAATCGACTGTCAGTGTCTTCAGGATGCTCTTGAGCTTCATCTGGTCCGGTTGAGTCCAAGTCTCGATGCTGCGTCTGCGCGCGATGGTGATGCCACCTGCGCGTGCGTTGATATCATTTGGGGGCGGAGCCTCCGTTGCCGGCCTCGGCCATCTCGGGCAGGTCCGCAAACTCGATATGGTACTTGTACCCCTGCTCGGCCAGGAACCGCTGACGCTTGCTCGCGAACTCCTGCTCGTTCGTGTCTCGCGAAACGATCGAATAGAAGTGCGCGATATTCGCGATTCCCTCCCCCTTCGGCCTCAGCACACGACCCAGCCGTTGTGCCTCTTCCTGCCGCGAGCCGAACGTCCCACTGACTTGAATTGCGACATTCGCATCGGGGAGGTCCACGGCAAAGTTGGCCACCTTCGACACGATCAGGAGTCGAATCTCCTTACGCTTGAACCTCGCGTACAGTTCCTCGCGTTCCGCATTCGGAGTTTTTCCCGTGATGATCGGTGCGTTGAACTCCTTCACCAGCGCATCGAGCTGACTCAGGTACTGCCCGATGATGAGGATGTTGTCATCCGCGTGCTTCTCGATGAGCGTATGGATCACCGGAAATTTTGCCGGGCTCTCGGAAGCGATCCGGAACTGTTCCCGGGCGTCCGCCACGGAGTATTCCGTCTTGATCGCCGGAGGGAGCGGGACGCGGATTTCGATGCATTCCGCCGTCGCAATCCACCCCTGGCTCTCGAGCTGCTTCCAAGGGACGTCGTATTTTTTGGGTCCGATGAGCGAGAACACGTCGTCCGCCATGCCGTCCTCGCGGACGAGTGTGGCGGTCAGTCCGAGGCGGCGTCGTGCCTGAATATCGGCAACTGTGCGGAACACCGGCGCGGGAAGCATGTGGACCTCGTCATAGACGATCAGCCCCCAGTTCTGTGCGTCGAAGAGCTCCATGTGCAGGAATTCTGAGTCCTTCTTCTTCCGGAACGTCAGCAACTGATACGTGGTCAGGGTGACCGGCTTGATCTCCTTGATCTCGCCGGAATACTCGCCCACTTCGTCCTCGGTCAGTGTTGTCTTATCCAGGATCTCCTGACGCCACTGCCGCAGGGCCGTGATGTTCGTCGTCAGGATCAGCGTCCGCTGGCCAACCTTTACCATCGTGGCGATGCCGATGACGGTCTTGCCTGCGCCGCAGGGCAGCACAAGCACGCCGCTGCCACCTTTGACACCGCCCGCCGCATGGAAGATGTCCACCGAGTCACTCTGGTACTCGCGCAGACCAAATGGCTTGCCATTGCGCATGGTCTCGCGCAGCGAAATCGGCAGCTTGTCCCCCTCGGTGTAACCCGCGAGGTCCTCCACCGGGAACTTGATCTTGATCAGAGCCTGCTTCAGCAGCCCGCGGTGTTTCGGGTCCACCTTCCAGGAAAGGTCGGTGATCTTTTCCAGCAGGAAGGGTTCGACCTTCTTGTGGCGAGTCACCAGCGACATCGTCGCCCGATCCTCGGAGGTCAGTACGAGGTCCTCTCCCTCCTTCGTCAGGCGGAGCCTTCCGTAGCGGCTCGACTGCTCGCGAACCTCGATAAGGACCGACTCCGGCACCGGGTACTTGGCGTACTTGAGGAGGGCCAGGCAGACCTCGTCCGCACTGATCCCGGCAGAGGCCGCGTTCCAAAGGCTCAGCGGCGTGATTCGGTACGTGTGGATATAGTCCGGGGACTTTTCGAGCTCGGCAAAGGCCGCCAATGCATCGCGGGCGCCCTCATAGAGAGGGCTGTCCGTCTCCAAAAGGACGGACATATCGCTCTGAACAATCATCGGATTGGCGGGGTTGAAACCTTGCATGATTCGGGCTGTCGAAGTGCCTGTGTTAAGGGGTAGTCCTAAAATCTGGCAAAAATGCTGAGTGCTTTCGGGAACCTGTCTGGGTCATTGTGCGCCGCGAAAGGTGACGCTTCTTGACGTTCTCCCCCGTTGTAGGGAGGCCCCATGGATTCGTCAACTCGGAAACGAAAATCGATGATCAAACTTTCGAGACATTCGAATTTGCGGGCGAATCCGTTCTTTGCGGTGCGGCAATGCGCACCGCAAGAGTGTCTAGATGCCTCCATCGCAGACGAAGATGCAAGCATTCATCGCGTCCAACCTTGCAATATCATGGCCTTTATCACATTTCTCATCGCTTTTCTGCTTTTTGGAACGTCCGCAATTGCGCAGGAAACATCCGGAACGCTGACACGCGCAAAGAACCCCGTGCTGCGAATAGGATACCTGCGTGGGTCACCAGAGGGCGCACCCAAGGCCTCGCAACTAGAGGACCTGATTCGGAACCTCGAGCAGCGCAAACGACTCACGGATGAGATGGCCTCCGCGGGACGGACCGGCTTTGGCCTGTTTGCGTGTGAAGCGGGGGAGGACATGCTTCGCCGCCTGGACGCCGGGGAGTTCGATCTGGCCTTTGTCCCTGCAAAGACCTTCGCACAGCAGAAATCCGGCTATCGCGTCATCCTGCAAACTCGACGGCCCGGCGACAAGTACCCCCCGCGTGGGGGCGCTGTCCTGCGCGAGGGCGCCATCTTCGTCAGCCCGCGCAGCCATCTCTACAACACCCCCAACGCCACGCCGGACGAAGTCGCCAAGGCGCTCAACGGAGCGCCCTTTGCCGTCGTCTCCACGCAGAGCGTCGCGGGATTCGTCGCCCCTCTCAACATCCTCGCGCGGGACTTTGGTCTCGCACCGCAGGAGACCGATCTCCTCTGGTTCGATTCCTCGGAGGAAGTCTGCCGCGCGGTGATCAGCGGCCTCGCCGATGCGGGCGCGTGCGAGGCAGGCTCGCTGCAGGCGCTGCTCGAGCGAACCCCCGCGATGCCCGACGGCAAGCCACTCGCCCGCGTGATCCGATTCACCGAGCCCCTGCCAACCGACCCAGTCATCGTGCGCGGCGAGTTCGCTCCCGCCACGTCTGAACTTGGCCGGCAACTCCGCACCGCCATCCGCGAGTACTTCACGCAGCAGTCGAACGGCGACCTGCAGTTCCAGGAGGCCGAGGACGAAGCGTACCGTCAGGTCCCGGGCATCCTCGCCGAGTTCGAAAATCGCATCGGAGTCCTGCGTCCATGATGGAGCGAAGCAGCAGCGCGACAGGGGTGACTCGGATAGTGAAAGTAATAGGGCGCCTTTGGGCTGACGGGGGCGGGGGGGCGAGTACGGAGCCCCGCGGTCCCAGGGGAGTCCTGCGGCCTTGAGCACACGCCGCCCCGCGCGCTGGCCCATTCTGCTCTCGCTCGCACTGATGCTGAGCGCGACCGCCACGTTGATGTGGTTGCGCGATCGCTTGGAGCGGCAGGAACGCTCCACGCTCCTCGGTGCTGTTCGTCTCTTCGAGTCCACCGAGGCACTCGGCCGTCCTGAGAGTCGGCAACTTAGATTCTCGACCGTCGAATCGCTTGCGCAGGCGATCGAAGCGGCCGACCTCGTCACGGAACTGCGCATCCTCAAGGCCGTGGACCAAGGCCGCTGGGTGACCGTGTATCCTTACTCTGCCGACCTGATCGACCCCGGATGGCATGAACGTGCGGAGTGGACCCGCCTTGAGGTCGGAGCCGCCGCACGGCCAAGTGGCGTGCTTCATTTCCGCCTCGACAATTCCAACCTGCGCGCGGTCGATCGCGCGATAGGCGTGTTCGCCGTCGCGTTCGTAATCGGGCTGGGCGTCTTGATTTTTCGCCAGCAGGAGAAGGAAGCGCAGCTCGGTCGAACGGTCGATGAACTCGAGGCACGTCGCGCCGAGGTCATCGGCCTCGAGCGTCTGGCACTCGCCGGGCAGCTCTCCGCCAACATCTTCCACGACCTCAAGAAACCGATCCTGAACATCAAGCACGAGGTGGACGACGCCCTCGAAGCGCCGACGCAGGACACGCCGGAACTACTCGGCGCAATCCGGCAGCAGACCGAACTCTTTCTCACGATGATGCGCGATTTGGGGTTCGAGGACTTCGTGCGCGGCGGCGGCGAGGCCTCCGAGTGGTGCGATCTTTCGGAAGCCATCGCGCGCTCCCTTCGGCTCGTGCGCTACGAACAGGGGGATGTGGAAGTGACCGTCTCCGAATCGGGTGCCATGCCGCTGGTGTTCGGGCAACCACACCGGCTGGTGCAGCTTTTCTCCAACCTCGCGCTCAACGCGTTTCAGGCGATGAAGGGAAAGGGCTCGCTCACCATTTTGCTCGTCGGCAGCGGCGATTCGTGTGTCGTCACGTTCGGCGACACAGGACCGGGTATCTCAGAATTGCAGCGCGCGAAGCTCTTCACCCCATTCTCGACGACGCGCGCGAGCGAAGGCGGCTCGGGCCTCGGGCTCTACATCTCCCGCAAGATCGTCGCGGACTTGGGGGGCACGATCCGCCTACTCGAACAGGGCCCTGGCGCGACGTTTGAAATCAAGCTGCGCGGTGAATCCACGCCTGACACCAGCGCAAAGAAATGAGCCGGGACGCGATGTGCGCCCCGGCTCGTGATTTTCTTCCTGCGGCGATCGGAGGATGATCAGCCCTTGGAGGCGTTGACGACCTCGAGCACGCGTTCGGCCAACTGCGGGCCGGTCATGCCGATCTCGAGGTAGAGCTCCTTGGGCGTGCCGTGATCGACCCAGCGATCCGGAATGCCGAACACCGTGGCGCGCTTCGCGATGCCAAGGCCATGCAACTCCTCATTCACTGCGGAACCAAATCCGCCCACGACCGTGTGGTCCTCGGCCGTGAAGAGGAACTCGTGCGATTCGGCGACTTCCCGGAGCAATTCCGCATCGAGCGGCTTCACCCAACGCGCGTTCACCACCGTTACGGGGTGACCGAGCTTTTTCTCCAGGATGGCCGCTGCTTCCTCAAAGTGCGAGACCATCAGCCCGATGCCGAGCAGTGCCACGCGGCTCCCCCGGGTGATCACCTCGGCCTTGCCGATGGGGAGTGCGGGATAGGGGAGGGATAGGTCGTGCTTGCCGGTGGCGTTGCCACGCGGATAGCGCATCGCGATCGGCCCCTTGTCGTATTCTGCCATGGTACGCGTCATCTGGCGAAGCTCCTGCTCGTCCTTCGGAGCGCAAATGACCATCTCCGGAATGACGCGCAGGAAGCTCATATCGAGCACGCCGTGGTGCGTCGGGCCGTCGGCGCCGACAAGCCCTGCGCGGTCGAGCACGAAGCGAACCGGCAGGTGCTGCAACGCAACGTCGTGCACGATCTGGTCGTACGCCCGCTGAATGAAAGTCGAGTAGATCGCGACGAAGGGCTTCAACCCATCGCACGCCATGCCTGCGGCAATCGTGACGCCAGATGCCTCGGCGATGCCGATGTCATAGAAACGCTCGGGGTGCGCCTTTGCGAAGATGTCCGTGCCCGTGCCCTGCGGCATGGCTGCGGTCATCGCGACGATCGTCGGGTACTCATGGCCGAGTTCCGCCAGCGTGTCGCCGAACACCTTGGTGTATGCCGGGGGAGCAGCCGACTTCGTCATCTCGCCCGTTTCGATCTTCATGTTTGCTGCGGCGTGATACTTGATCGGATCTGCTTCGGCGAAGGAGTAGCCTTTGCCCTTCTTCGTGATCATGTGAAGGAGGATCGGCCCCTTCAGGTCGCGCGACTTCTTGAGAATCGCAACCATCTCCGCGATATTGTGACCGTCAATCGGGCCGATATAGCGGAACCCAAGCTGCTCGAAGAACAACCCCGGAACGACGAGGCCCTTGATCGACTCCTCCACGCGGTGCGCGACGCTGGTGAATGCGTCGCCAAAGGGCTTCTTCGAGAGAATACCGGCGATTTCACTACGGACCCGATTATAGGCAGGGTCGGTGATAAACTTGTTCAGGACTTTGTGCAGCACCCAGACGTTGTCGCTGATCGACATCTCGTTGTCGTTCAGGATGACCGTCACGTCCGTCTTGCGCAGGCCGGCGTTGTTGAGCGCCTCGTACGCGAGCCCCCCCGTCATGGCGCCATCACCAATCACCGCAACGACTCGATTGTCGCCCCCCTTTTGATCGCGGGCGAACGCCATGCCGACCGCGGCGGCGATGCTCGTTGAGGCATGCCCCGCACCGAACGAGTCATACTCGCTTTCCGTGCGCTTCAGGAATCCGGAGAGGCCCTTGTACAGACGAAGCGTGTCGAACTGCTCGTTGCGACCCGTCAGGAGTTTCCAGGCGTACGCCTGATGACCCGTATCCCAAACGACCCGATCCCCCGGGAACTCGCACGTCGCCATCAGGGCAACGGTGATGTCCACCGCGCCAAGCGGGGCGCCGAAGTGCCCCCCAGTCCCCGACACGACCTGGATGATGCGGTCGCGCACTTCACGGGCGAGTTGAACTAGCTGGTCCTCGTTCAGATCACGGATCTGTGCGGGGGAGGTAATCTGTGGAAGGATGGCTTCGGGAGTAACGGCGGCACCTCCGGATGCTGCGGCGCTGGAGGGCAGCGCGGCACTTCCCATGGCGGGAAAGGGTTCTGAGTGAGACGTCATGGAGTCCTCGGGTACGAAACTGACCACAAATCCATCGGCTAAACGCGCGATTTGACGCGCCCGGCCTGCGTGGCGTAAACAAGTAAACCTTTGATCCTTCACGGCCCGTCTCCGGCGCCGCAAGGGGGGACGAACGGGGTGGCGCAAGAAACCGTCCATTTTTGTCGGGGGAGTTTTCGGAGGGTGAATGAGTCAGCGAGTGCGACCTCATCCCCACAGACACTTCGGGCGCGGGAGTTTCCTCCCACGCCCGAGTCGCCTTTCTGCTCTCGCCCTACTTCCACTCAATCCGCTTTCGCAACCTGTTGGTTGTATGCCTCCACGAGTTGCACGAACTCCTTCCGATAGCCCTTCGCATCATTGCTGCGTGCCGAGTCGGCGAGTTCGGCGAGCATGTCGGTCGTCAGCAGGCCCTTCTCCGCATCGCCGCGCAGGACGAGGCTAAAGCTCGCCACGCAGGATGCGAACACGTAGTCATCGCTGCACGCGGCAAGTGCGCGCCCGTCGTCGCGAACCGGGACTTCGATCAGCTTGCTCGTGTCCTCCGTGGGCGGCTTGTAGCGCACCTTCACGGTCAGCAGTTCATCGCTGGTGCCGGTCGAAGACTTCCCGTCCTGATACTTCAGCGGATCAACCGTGGGCAGATCGAGGCCCAGTTCCACGCCTGCGGGGACGATTTCGTAGAGCGCCGTCACGGTGTGGCCCGCGCCGATTTCGCCCGCGTCCTTCTTGTCGTTGTTGAAATCCTCGTTTGCCATGAGGCGATTCTCGTACCCGACGAGGCGATAAGCCTGTACCTGCGCGGGGTTGAACTCGACCTGGATTTTCACGTCCTTGGCGATCGTCAACAACGTGCCCGACGCCTGCTCCACGAGGGCCTTCTTCGCCTCCGCGAGCGTGTCGATATACGCATAGTTTCCGTTTCCGCGATTCGTGATTTCCTCCATCATCGAATCGTTGAGGTTTCCCGTCCCAAAGCCGAGCACGGTGATGTAAACCCCCGACTTCGCTTCCTCCTCCACGAGTCGTGTCAGCTCGCCATCCCCCGTCACGCCGACGTTGAAGTCGCCATCGGTACAAAGGATCACGCGGTTGATGCCCCCCTCGATGAAGTTCGCCTTCGCAGTATTATACGCGAGCTGGATTCCCGCACCGCCGTTCGTCGAACCGCCGGCACTGAGGCGATCCAACGCATCGAGTATCGCCTCCTGATCGCTGCCCGAAGTCGGCGGGAGAACCAGCCCTGACGAGCCCGCGTACACAACGATGCTCACTCGGTCCTTGGCGTTCAGTTCCTTCGCCAGAAGTTCCAGCGAACTCTTCACCAGCGGCAACTTGTTCGGATTCTGCATCGATCCTGAAACATCCAGCAGGAAGACGATATTCGCAGCAGGACGCTGCGCGATCGAGATGTCGCGACCCTTGAGCCCGATCCGCACGAGCCGGTGGTCTAGCTCCCACGGACACGGTCCGGTCTCGACGTTCAGCGAGAACGGGTCGCTGCCCGTCGGCTCAGGGTAGTTGTACGGGAAGTAGTTGATCATTTCCTCGATGCGCACAGCATCGGGAGGGACCGTCTGGTTGTGGTTCAACATGCGCCGAACGTTCGAGTAAGCGGCCGTGTCCACGTCGATCGAGAAGGTCGAGAGGGGCGCGACCATTGCCAGCTTGAAAGGGTTGTCGTCGATCCGTTGGTAACGCTCGCGGTCCAATTGCTTGGGGGGCGGAACAGTCGACCACTTCGCGCGCCCACTCTTGGCGGGGGTGACTCGGAAAAGGTCCTCTCCGAATGGACCTATCGACTCGTTTGGCGCGCCTGGATTGATTCCCAACTCCGCCATCTGCATACGTGCCATGCGCTGATCGGACAACGCTCGCGATTGCTTACTGCGTGTCTGGGATTCGAGGAAGTTCGGGGTAGCATTCGCCGCTAGGATTGCGATGATGGCGCATGCTACCAACACGGTGATGAGGCGCTCCGCGACTTTACTCATGGTGTCCTCCCTGCCGGGTCTTGAGATCAACTGCCTCCGCGTCTAACGCCGAACTTACGAACAAGAAACATACCACTCTCGAAAACTGCTCAGCCTCCGACGAATAGCCAGCCCTCCTCTGACTTTTCAGAAAGGCTTGATTTGGCTTGACGGGCATGGAGTGGAGGGAGAGACGACTTGGTGATCGTGAATCAGGTCTTTTAAAGGGACCAACAAAACCATGCCTCGCACGTTCTTCGCTGCATTTCTCTTGATCATGCTTACTCTGACCTCCGCCGCACGGGCCCAGATAACCAACTTTCCTTGGATTCCCGGCGAGTGCTGCGGCGAAGATGGGGGCATATTTGAGGACTTCCTGCATGAGGTTACTTCCGACCTCCGCAATTCTGGCACAGAGTCATCGCGTGTGCGCACCGCCATTGACTTGGCCGAATGGATGGCGCCACTCTGCGGCTACACACCAAGTCAGGCACAGTTGGTCGCAAATGGAATTTGTTCCGAAAATCCTCACAGTTCTGCGGTGTTTCGGGCGCACGCCTCGGCGAGTTTTCAAGAATTGTGCCCAGACTACTACTGGACGCCAGGGAATGATCCGGCTTATCCGAACTTGATTCAGTTGATGCGTGTTTGGGACCCCAACGTCCTCGCTGGGTATCATCGATTGGTAGGGCCGGGACAGAGAGTTACTGTGAACATTGCGGGAATCGTTGAAATGGACACAAGGGTACATCACTTCAATGGGTTTCAATGTTACAACAGATACGATTTTGATATTAGAGGGCAAGTTGAAATTCGTGTCCTCCGGAACGGTCTCGCGTTTGGAAACACGATGTACTGGCCTGATGATTTATCACCTCAAATCCAGATTCCATCAAATGAAATCCCGGGCACAGTTTTTTCTGTCATATTCTCACTCGGCGATTCAAGGAACGCGGTGGACCCTCGGCGTGACTCCATGGTATTGTAGAGCGCAACGATCTTGGAAGTTGTTCAAGAGTGTCCAACTATTACATACATCGGTCCTGTCCCCGGGGTCGAGTACGACTCGGCGGTACCAATCGGTAACAAAGATTGGTCTCAAGGATCTCTTCTCGCATTACACGAACTGAGCGGGCAGCCGCCCGCAGGTAGACCAAACTGGGACGGATTCTTGGTCACAGAAGAACTCAACTTTCACGGAGGATATCTGGTCCCTTTTGATTTACGCTTCTACGGATCGATTTTTGCCCCAAGGCATGGAACGTTTTTGGTCGGGCCCGGAGGAGGGTCCGCACCGTACCCAAGCCACAATCAGTTTGTGGATAAGTATGTCGTTGATATTCCGTACCTTGTAATTCTTCCCATGTATGGTTGGAGTTTTTACAACCGCCGTCAGGAATACTCAGCGGGGGAAAATTGCCCGGTTACCGTTAACCAAGTCAATTTTCAAGCATCAAGAAATCCGGTGTTCGCAGGGGCACCACCTCAACATGTAGGCGACAACGTCCAGTTCTTGATTCAGAAATGAGGAGCACAGCTATGAAGAACCGAAAAGCATTCTCGTTTGCGCTCTTGTGTTTGGGAGCACTGCTCGGAGTGCCGAGTGGACCTATCCCGGCGGACGCACAACCCGCACACCGTTGCCTTGCAACGGGGGCCTTCGCCGCAATCGCTCCAATCCACCAGAGTGTGTTCCAAAACCGAACGCTCATGACTCCGGAAGAGTTCCTTTCCACGATCGGGAGAATCCGCACAGAGGCAGAGGCGCAGTCCCAACTTCCGCAGGCGGAAGAGACGGGTGCCTTGCGCTCCCTCGCGCAAGCCTTCGATGTGCGGGGGGACGCTCGACTCCTCTCGAAAGAATCACGCATAGGCTTTCTCGCGCAGTCAGGTGCGTGGTCATCCTCCTACGCGATCTCGATCCTCCCCTACGACCACGACACTATCCTCTCATTGCTGCAGTACGCTCTTGCATCGGACGGAGCGTGCATCGATCCGACGTTCCGCTATGCCGTGACACAAAAACTCAACTGGGAACTCCATTGGCGATTGAGTGCTGAACCGAGAGTCGAGTTGGGTGAATTTTACTACGATCACACCATGGCCCTGTCAGAGATCGCCCACGCCCTCGCTTCCGAAGTGGCGGCAGCCGACCCGGGACAGGCCGCGACGTTCATCTGCGACAGGGATCGAATCTACGAGTTGAGCGTCCTCGTATCGAGCAACCTCGCGCGGATGTTGGGAAGCGACCGCCTCACGCCAGAGCAGACGGAATCAACTCTTCACAACCCTCGAGTCGTCTCCACCGAGGCCTATCGCTATCAGATTTACACGCTGACGAAACAGCCGGGCGACCCGGTGCCACTCGAGTTTCAGCAGTAGAGACACACCTTAAATTGCGGACGCTTGTCCCCCACTTCGCCTGCGGGTTGACAAACCCTCGGGCGGAGTGGGGTGCTCGCGTTGCAGCCCTCAATCAAAACGCGCTCCCGTCAGTAATCCCCGCGCGCAAATCCCGTTGCGCTTCGGCCCGGCGCGGAAATCCTGAGTCACCCATGGCTCTGGCACCCGTTCCCCCACTATCACTCGCTCGGTTCATCCGCCGCGCAATCGCTGCGGGAGTCCTCTTCTCCCTCTTCACGTTTGGGACCGCGTTCGCCGACATCTGGCAGCCGCCCGCAGAGGGCACGCCGATTGCCGATGTCGAGGTGCGCGGCCTGACCCGCATCGACCCGGATACCGTCGAGCGCGTGATGAGCCTGCGTCAGGGTGTCGGTTTTTCGACCGAGTTGCTGCGACAGGATCAGCAGGCCATCGCGAACCTCGGCACCATCGACCCGATCTCGGTCGAAATCGCGTACGAGGACGTCCCCGGCGGGGGAGTGAAGATCATCGTCACCGCGCGGGAGAACCCTCTCCTGCAGCGCATCCAGATCGTCGGCAACATCAAGTATTCGCAGAAATCACTCCTTGCGCAGCTCGACTTCAAGGCAGGGGACACCCTCCCGACGGCGGCCCGCGCGAACGCGCTGAAGTCGCTGCGCGATTTCTACGCGCTCGGCGGGTACAAGAACGCGCGCATCACCGTCACGATCGAGCCAATCGCTGATACGGATGGCGACGTGCAGATGTCCGTCGTCATCGACGAAGGCGAAAAGATCCGCATCAACGATCTCATCATTCGCGGCAACAAACACTTCAGCGCGTTCTGGATGCGGCTGCAGTTGGTGAATCAGGGAAGCTGGTTCATCTTCGACAATTACTATGATGAAAGCTCTTTCGAGACCGACCTGCGCGCGATCGAAGCAAAGTACCGCGATGCGGGCTTCCTCGATGCTCGCGCGCGCCGCGGCGAGTTCTTGTACAACGAAGCCAAGGCCACCGTCTCGCCCGTCATCGAGATCACCGAGGGAGAGCGTTACACCGTCCGCGCGGTCAAAATCAACGGTGCGACACTCTTCAACGTCTCGGAACTCTCCGCGTTCTTCAACCGTCAAATCGGCATCCCCTACAACGGCGAGATGTTCAGCGACGCCGTCGAGGCCATCCGCGGCATGTATGGCCGCCAAGGCTACGTCGATACCGAGGTCAACGGGCGTTTCGACAAGGAAGGCGGCGGTCAAACGCTGACCCTCGTCGTCGAGGTCAACGAGGCCCCCGCCGTTCGTGTGGGCCAAGTCCGCCTTGCCCGCTCGCGCTACGATTTCCAGATCGACCTCAGTTTCCTGCAGCGCATGTTTACCTGGCTCTCCGCTCCGACCAAGGACGAGACCGTGCTCAGGGAAGTGCGACTCGAGCCGGGCGAACAGTTCCGCACGACCGACGAGCAGCGCACGATCACACGACTCAAGAACCTGCGCATCTTCAAGAGCGTCACCATCCGCCGCGAGCCGACCTCCGACCCGAACGTGCAGGACGCGGTCATTGAACTATCGGAGGATCCGAACGCCGGTTTTTTCGTGATTTCCGCAGGCGTTGCACAATCGAGCGGCCCCGCCGTCGGGCTCTCCTACACGAATCCGAATCTCTTCGGCGATGCGGACGTGCTGGAAATGGGCGTCACCGTCGGTCCACGCACTCGCGGCGCGCGGCTTCGCTACTTTGATCGCTACATCGGCGATTCCAAGACGAGCTACGAAGTCGAACTCTATCGCGACTACGACCGCTATCGTTCATACTCGCAGCGGGTGTACGGCATGTCGCACGAGTTTGGCCGCCCGATGAATGAGTACCGCGATGCGTACCTGCGCTTCCGTCTGGAGCAGACGAACTTCAGCAGCATCCGCGGCAACCCACGCGAGGATTTCGACAGCTACGTCACCGCGGCCGTGCGCCTGCGCGTGAATGAGGATCGCACCGATTCGCGCATCTTCCCGACGCGTGGATACGCCATCTCAGGCGGCGTCGAAACGGGCGTCGCGGACGGCTTCCTGCTCAAACTCACGCACACGTACGACCGCTATTTTCCGCTCAGCGAAGACTGGGTCTATGCGTACGGCCATACGGTTGGCTTGATGCCGTATGACGCGACGGACATCGGGTTGGGCGAGCGCTTCTTCCTCGGTGGCTCGAACGACCTGCGCGGCTTCGCGCCGCGCGAGGTCGGCCCACGCGATCCCGACTCGAAGCGCCTCGCCATCGGCGGCGCCACCAAGATCACCCAACGCCACGAACTTCGTTATGCGTTCTCGAAACGCTTCCGTGGGCGCATTTTCGCCGACATCGGCCTGCTCGACGAGCGCGCATTCTCCCTCGGCGGTCCGCGTGTTGGCGTCGGGCCCGGGTTCAGTGCCGACCTCGGCCCGATCGTGCTCGACATCGACATCGGATTCGCCGCGGTGAAGGGGAAGCACGACCGCACGCGCCTGCTCAGTTTCCGAGTCGGCTCGAACTTCTAAGCCCTCCATCGCGGGAGCCAACATGCGCCAGTTCACGACTTCCATCCTCGCGGTCGTCCTACTCACGGGATGCTCATCGACGAGAAGGAAAGCCTCTGTGGAAGCTTCAAAGTCTCCCGAGCCGATCGTCACCGAATTCGTTGGAATCGGCTTCACCGGCAGCCACGGCGTCGCGCAATGGGGTGAGCAAGTCGTCGTCACGAATAGCTACGGCAAACCACCGAGCATCGGCGTCGTCTCGGGCACCACGACGGCGCCGCGCGTCCTGTTCACGCGTCACATGACGAACCCGATTGGCATCACGGCATTGCCGGATGGGCGACTGCTCTTTTGCGACGTCAGCGCAGGCGTCGTGTCGCTCCTCGATCCCGATGGCAAAGTCACCGACAAGGTCGAAGTCGCGCAGCCGTGGAACACGACGGTGATATCCGCCGATCGCAACTCGACGACGCTCGCCCTCGTCCAGAACACCGGCGAAATCGGGCTGCTCAACATCCAGGGCGACAGCGTCAAACACACAACGATCCTCCCCAGCATCGGGCCGAACCCGTTCGGCATCGCGTGGCACCCGGGACTCGGGCAACTGCTCGTTTCGATGCAGGCGGAGGGCAGAGTGTTTGCACTTCCGTTCGCTCCAGAAAACCCTGGCGCCCCGATCCGTGCGCGCATTTTCGCGATGTCGCTGGACAATCCGGAGGGTATCGCCGTCGACACGTCCGGCAATGTGTGGATCGCGGAGACTGCCGCGCACCGCGTGGCGATTTACGATGCAGAGGGTGAATTGCTGGCGCGTACGACCGCAGGAGCGCTGCGATTCCCCATCGCAGTCGTCGCCAGCAGCGACAACACCGTGCTCATTGGATGCGGGGGCGATTCCGGCAAAGTGTTCCGCATGCGCTACGATCCGCAGGCGGGGAGCGTCTCACCGACCCGCTGATTTTTTCCGCAGCACGAGCATGAAGCCGTCCAAGTCCGGCTCCATCTCCCAATCGCCGTTTGGGTCGGAGAGCGTAGCGTTCATCTCCTCGGTCTGGGTCAAACTCAGATCCAGGGCACGCGATGACTTGTCGATCAGGATGCGATCCGCTTCCGCTAGTTTCTCCGGCATCATCGCGATTCGCTGGCTCCCTCGCGGAACGAACGCCACAAGCCCCCACTGCGCCATTGCGCGCGCCGAGCGCTCCCCCCTCGGCACATTGAGTTCTACAAACGCCCGTGCGGCGCGATCACGATCCGAGACTTCAAACATGCGCAGCATATGGCCGTCCGCCCGGGAAGGCAGGAAGAGCTGCGCGATGGCACTCGCCGCCAGCACCACCGCCACGATACGCCCGGCGATGGGCCTTCTGCCTCCCGCGAGATCCAGGACGTGACGCGAGCCTTCGCACGCCGCCAGAAAGATGAACGGAAGAAAAGGATAACAGTAATAGTAAAACAGCGAGTTGAAGACGTCGAACTCCGCCGTGAAAAAGAGAAACGCGGGGGGAATCGTGAGCAGCATCGCCCGCCACCCAAGCAGGCATACGCCCCCCCCAGCCACGATGAGCACGACCCATACAGGGCGTGCGAGTGACTTGAGCAGCGCTACCGGATGGGAGGCGAAGTAGAGCACCAACTCCGCAGGCGTGGAGGCCACGCCGCCGTATCGCTCGACCACCCACGAATAGCCGACTTCCTCCTCGCCGCTCGAAGGGAGTGCTGCCATGACGCCCTTGAACGCTGCGTACATGACGACTCCGAACACGGCGAGCGATAGTCCAAGGCGCCAGTCCCTCCGGCGGAAGACCATCATCCAAACTCCGAAGATGGCGAGCCAGACGGCAGAGTCCTCCTTCACGAGCATGAGTCCCGCCGCAGCAAGCCACACGACGCCGACGCGCTTTCCCTCCAGTGCCCAAAACAGCAGGAACCAACACGGCAGGACCAGATTCTCTGCATGCAGCGAGAACAACATCGACGCCGTCAGCGTGTTCAGCCCCCACAGCAAGACGACTGCCCACGCAATCGACTCGCTCGAGGTCATTCTCCGCGCCAAGAGTCCGAGCGGCACCACCGCGAACGCCAGCGCGAAGTTGATCAGCGCAATGTACGTGAACAGCCCGTCGTGAAGATGATACAACAGCGTCGCCGGGTACATCCACAGCATCACGTGATTCGTGAAGAAGTGGTTTCCTGCTCGGCGAGGATGCTCGAACCAATTCCCCACAATGTTGTTTGATAGGATCACATCAAACGTCGTCACCGGATCGCCAAGCACCAGCCCGGCGCGATATTGCGACACGCTGATTGCCATATAGAATGCAAAGAGGATCAGTCCCCCAACCATCAGCAGCGACTTGAATCGCCGCGATGCGCGGGGCTGCTCTTGGGGTTCTGGAAACTGAAGGTTCATTCGTGAAGTAAGTTTCGAGCGCGGACTTCCCGTCGGTGCAACCGATCCCCTGCAAACGAGACGGGCGGCACTTGCGTGCCGCCCGCTCGCCCCCTTGCGCAACTGCTCTTCACGTTCTGCGCTGAAGATTCAGGAACCGCTGCGGCGCAGATTACCTCATCGCCATCTGCTGCGGCGGGGGAACGTCCGCCTTGGGGAGGATCTTGTGCCGCGAGGGATCCTGTTCGCCGATGATCGTCAGCGGCGTGCCGACCAAGACGAAGTCGAACAGTTCTTCGACATCTTCGCGCGCGAGTCCCACGCAGCCATTGCTCGCATAGGAGCCGATCGTCTCTTCGCGGATGGTTCCGTGGATACCGAGTATGTCTCCCTCGAAGGACATCCAGCGCGTACCGAGTTCATTGTTTGGATCACCGGGGAGATACACGCGGCCGTCCCCCGGCTTCCACGTCGGGTTCTGCTTTTTGTTCAGCAGCTTGTATTCGCCCTTGGGCGTCGCGCCGGGATCACGCCCCGTGCGAACGTCGTACATCTTGAAGAACTCGCCCTTGTTGCGAAGCATCATCACGTTCGCTCCGACGTCACACACGAGCGACCAATCGGTCTGTGGCACCTTCAACTCCTGCCCGATGCGCAGGCGGCGAGGGTCGTCGATTCCGTTGATCGAGAGAAGCAGTTCAGTCGTCGTGCCGTACTTCTTGGCGATGACGGCCACGGCCTCGCCCTTCTCCACCTTGTGCGTCAGGAAACCGCCGTCCAGCGTTCCTGCCTTGAGTGCCGCAACGTTGGCATCGCTGATCGCATGGCCAAGTTCGCGGACCCGAGGGTCATCGGGGATCGAGGCGAACAGGCGCTCGAAGCGTGCTCGCGCTTCGGCGATTCGCCCTTCACCGACTTCTTGGAGACCGATCTCCGCCTCGAGCGATAGGCTCGATGGCGTGGAGGAGTTCGAGGCGAGGAAGGTCTCGACTTTCGCGCGCAGCTTCGGGTCGGAGACTCCAGCGGTGGAGACTTTGTTCGAGAGCGAAACCAACTGGGCTTCGTCGAGACGTGAGCTCTTGGGGTACTTCGTGATGAACGATTCAGCTAGGCGGCCCGCGCTCGCCTTATCACCTGAATCACGCATGGCAGTGACGCGCAGCCACTCGCCATCCTCGCCGAGCGGCAAATTTTTGGCTTCCAGCTCAGTGAGGGCTACAAGTGCCTTGTCGGGCTGGCCGCGATCCATGAGGGCCTTCGCCAAGAGGATCTGCTTGTTTGCCTCCTCGGCTTTGGCGGGGGAGACTCCCGTGCGGAGGCCGTACGTGACGGCACCTCCCACGATCAGAGCCAGTACGATCGAAACTGGGACAATCTTGCCAAGTCCGGAGACTCCGGAGCGGGAACGAGGAGTGGGGCGTTTGTTCGGGAGAGGGTAGGAATTCAAGGTCGCCGTCCTTTCTATACCTCCTGAACGCCTTCCGGCGGCGTACACCGTCAAATCCTTTTTGACGCAGGAGGAAGTGGGATGGCCACATCTTTGAAAGGAAGTCGAACATGAAGCGATCCATTGCAACGTTTGTGTTTTCAGCCCTCGCGCTCATCCTCTTGGTTGCGTGCGGTTCCGGGAGTGCACCCGTCCCCCCGGGGCTGCACATCTCAGACCTCGCCGCGACAGACTTTGCCGGGAACAAGGTCGATCTGGGGGATTACTACGGCAAGCCCGTCATCCTGGACTTCTGGGCGACATGGTGCGGCCCCTGCATCCAGCAGAGGGCTGTGCTCCACCAACTCAAGGACAAGTACGGCGATAAGATCGAGATTGTGGCGGTGACTACCGACGACCGCTCCGAGACCGCCGCAAAATACTTGGAGAAAAACCCATCCAACCATGTCGAGCTGGTAGCCACGGCCGCCCTGCCCGACGCCGTCGGCGGGGTCCGAGGGATCCCGACCCTCGTGGTGTTTGGTTCTGACGGCGGCGCCACCGCCAAGTACATCGGCGGGCGAAGTCTCTCATTTTGGTCAGGCGAGATGGATCGGTTGCTCGCCGAATGAATTCCTAGGGGATTGAACCACCCGATTTTGCCATTATTGCCTTGCCGCTCAAGGTGGCACGAAGCAGCGTAGGAAGAAGCATTGTCGAGAGTGCTGGCTAGCAGACCCGGCATACCGTCGGACTCGGCCCAGCCCACAACAAGGGGAACTCCTCGGGGACTCCATGGCAAGATTTGACCTCAAAGAGACAGACTACTCGTTCAACGCGTCCTTGGATCCGTTCCTCGTCCTCAAAAAGATGGGGTTCACGGAAAATTCCGTGTATCAGGAAGGGGACATTGTTCGCGTCCACTGCCCGATCCATAAGGACCTTGTTCGCAAATCCCTCATCATCGACGTCACCGAGAAGACATTCCGCTGCCAGTATGCCAACTGCGAAGCGCACGAGGGCGGACTCCTCGTCGAGCTCGTTGCGCTGTACTATGACTGCGGCGTGGACGAAGTCGCCCGCGCGCTCTTCGGCCAGGAGGACAAATCCTCCGACCTCCTTTTCCGCGGTGAAATGTTCATCAACCAAGGGCGGCACGCAGACGCGCTCCCGTACCTTGAGCAGGCGTGCGATCTCGACCCCCGCAACGAAGTCACGCGTTGTAAGCTCGCCGCCCTCTTCCTCGAACTCAACCGCAAGGACGACGCCTATCGCGAGTACCTTCAGGCGGCGGAAAGCTACGCCGTTCGCGGAGAGCTTGAAAAGACGCTCGCCATTTACAACATCCTCATCATGCTCCAGCCCGGCGCGGTCAAAGCGCGCAAGGAACTCTCGTTCCTCTTCGCTCGCATGGGACGCCCCGATGCGGCCGCTGAGCAGCTTAAGTGGGTCGTCGACTTTTACCTGAAATACAACCAGATCAAGGGCGCCCAGGAAGCCTGCGAGCAGCTCCTCGAACTGGACCCCTCGAATCCCGTGGGCTACATCATTCTGGGCAAACTCATGCACCAGAGTGGCAAACGCGTCCCCGCGATGCAGAACTTCGAGATGGGTGCCAAGAAGCTCCTCGATGCGCAGGACTGGCCGCGTGCCGTCTCCGTTATCGAAGAAGCGATGTCGATCGCCCCCGGGAATCCCCGCCTCAAGGAAATGTACAACGAGGCCGTGGAGAAAGCGGGCGAGATTGCACCCGCCGCAGGCAGCGCCGCGCTTCGCGCCAGCCTCTCGCCGCAGGATGGCGACGAGGAAGCCTTTGTGGATTGGCTTGCCGAGGTCGATGACAAGCTCGCGATGGGCGAAGACCAGGCTCCCATGATGGACAGCCGTGGCGACAGCCAGCGCGAGACTCGCCACAATCCGATGCCGATGATGACGGGAAATCCTCCGTCACGATCCGCCGTGCCGCGCCCGCCCGATGCCGGTCAGGTGGACATCCCACTCTTCGACGAGATGGGCGACGATAGCGCACCACCCGCCCAGCCCGCCGCATCCTCCAAGGTCTCCGATGCAATCGATACCTCGGAGATGAGTGCGGAGGACCACCGCGTCTCGCAGTGCCTCAACGACATGAAGGAAATGACTAACGATCAGATCGAGGCCATGCGTCTCCAACTCCTCGCCATGTTCAACGAGGTTCGCAAGACGTACGAGGACGGCCTCCTCTCCGATTGGGAAATGCGCACGGTGAAGGACTTCTACAAGGCCTTCTGCGTCGCGATGGAATTGCACCGCAAGAGGGAGCGGACCTGAGCTAGACCGCACACGCAACTGACGGTGAACTGCGGATCACGGTTCTCCATGAGAGAATCGAGACCTGCCTTCGGCGCGGCTCGGCCAGAGTGCGCGTCCCATTTCAGGAGTCCTACGTGAGCCGCTTCGACGACGTTCTCATCGAACTAGCCCAGAACTACAAGTTCCTGACCCGCAAGCAGGCGGAAGTCATTCGCGGCGAGATGGAATCAGGGGCGGGAGCCGCTGCGGACCTGATGCTCGCGCGTCATTTCCTCACCGAAAACCAGTTGTCGAAACTCGCCGCCGAGGCCGAGATGCACGCCGGCGGGCCGGACGCGACGCAGAGGCTCTCGCCCGCGCCACAGTCGGTCGTGATTCCTCCCGCCGCGCCAGCACCGATTGCGACACCCGCGGCTCAGCCCCGTCCCATGGCTCCCGCTGCGGCACCGGCGTCTGCTCCAGCGCCCCGGCCTGCTCCGGCAGTGGCACCTGCGGCGGCACCCGCAGCCGCACCCCCGCCTGCTCCGGCCCCACGCCCAGCAGTCGCGGTGAACCCGAACGGTCCGAAGACCCTCCCAGATTTTCTCCGGCTGGCCCGCCACTGGGGATGCTCCGACTTGCACCTCTCGGTCGGGCGCGTGCCGTTCGTGCGCCTCGGGGGGCAGATCCGTTACCTTGACGGTTACGCCGACGTGTTAACGGCGGAGCGCTCCGAAGAGCTTAACTTTTCGGGCCTGTCGGATCGCCAGGCGGAACTCGCGCGGCTCGATCAATCGATCGACTTCTCGCTCGAACTTCCCGGGCCACAGCGCTATCGCTGCAACATGTTCAAGCAACGCCTTGGCTGGGACGGCTCGTATCGCATCGTGCGCGACTCGATTCCCTCGATCGAGGAACTGAATCTTCCGCCGGTAACACGCACACTCACTGAGTATCATCAGGGCATGGTGCTCGTCACCGGCCCCGCCGGTTCTGGCAAGACCACCACGATGGCGGCGATGGTCGATCTCGTGAACAGAAACCGCGACGACCATATCATCACGATCGAAGACCCGATCGAGTACGTGCACCCGCCGAAACGCTGCGCGGTGACTCAACGGGAAGTCGGCCGGCACACCGAGAGCTTTGCGCGCTCGCTGAGAGCCGCCCTGCGCGAAGATCCCGACATCATCATGATCGGTGAGTTGCGCGACCAGGAGACCATCTCGATTTCCATTTCCGCCGCTGAAACGGGGCACCTGGTGTTCGGCTCGCTCCACACGAGTTCCGCCGCGCGCACTGTTTCGCGCATCCTTGACGTGTTCCCACCCGCACAACAGCAGCAGGTCTGCACGATGATCTCCGAATCGATCCGAGGCGTCCTCTCGCAGCAACTCGTCCCGCGCAGGGACCAGAAGGGCGTCGTCCTCGCGCTCGAAGTGCTCATCTTCAATTCCGGTGTCGCGCAGCTTGTGCGCGAAGGTAAGACCTACCAGCTCCAGAACCAGATGCAGGCTGGCAAGAAGATCGGTATGAAGATGATGGACGAAGCGTTGATGGAACTCTTCACCGCTGGGACCATCACCGGCGCCGAGGCGTACTCACGCGCCGATAACAAGCAGCCGTTCGAGTTGCACAAGAACTCCTGAGGCTCGGTTCCATCATGGCGCGAGAGCGCGCGCTCTTCATCGCCCTCGCGTTGGTTATCGTCTGCATCGCAGGAATCCTCCGCTGCCGCGGCCTCGCTGAGAACCCGCCGGGGATGTTCCGCGACGAACTCGAAAAAGGGTGGTCGGCCCTTTCCCTCTGGGAGACCGGGCGCACTGCGGTGATCTCCAACGAGGGGATCGCGCCTTCGAATCCAGCACCTGTCTTCATCGATGTGTTCGGCGATAAGACCTCCGCAATCTATCAATACATCGATGCTCCGTTCGTCGGACTATTCGGCCTATCCAGGGGGAGCACCCGCGCTGCCGCCGCGTTCAGTGGAATCCTTGGTGTCGTCGCGTTGGGTGCCCTGGGATGGGCGCTGTTCGGCGCGCAGGGAGCACTCTGGTGCGCCGCGATCGCTGCAGTCCTGCCACAAGCGATCATCTTCTCCCGCTGGGCACAGCAGGGGGCGACCGTGCCTCTCTTCGCCGCTGCTGGCGTGGCGTGCTTCTGGTGCGCGTTCTGGCGTCAGGCGGGAGAGCGCCGGGCCCTCGCCGGCATCGCCGGGATCCTGCTCGCCATCGCATTCTACGCCTACGATCCGGTGCGGCCCGGTATTGCCATCCTGCTCGTCGTGCTCGTGGCTTCCCTCGGACTATCCGGGATCAGGGATCACCGCCGCGCGCTGGCGATCTTCGCGCTCTCATTTCTCATCCTCGCGGTGCCGATCACCATGTATGCGCTTGGTGCCGAAGGCTCGTTTCGATTCAAACGCGTCTCGGTGTTTTCGGATGGCTTGCTGCCGGGCCTCATGCGCGCGGCATCGAACTATGCGAAGCACTTCTCTCCCGACTTCCTGATTCTCTCAGGCGACCGCAATCCTCGCCACGGGCTGCCGGGTTTGGGGCTGCTCTCCATCGCGTTGACCCCGCTCGTGCTCGTCGGGATCTGGGCCAGCGTGCGTGACATGTTCCGCGCACCCGAGCCAGAATCTCGCGCACGCGGAGCGATTGTGATCGCATGGATCCTCGCGGCACCCCTCGGCGCAGCGTTCACCCGCGACGGCATTCCGCATGCACTCAGAGCGATTCTGTTCGTTCCGGCGCTCGTCCTCGTCGCTGGCTCCGGCGTGCACTTCCTCGCGCAACTCAGCGCAGAAAATCATCGCCGCGCCGCCTGCCGCATCGCAGGCGCGCTCCTGATCGCAGGTGCCTTCCTCGCAAACGGTGGGGTCGCACGACTTCGCGAACATCGCCCTGATGCGTGGCAGGCCGGTGTGCTCGAACGACTGGATGAGGCGTATCGCCTGTTGCCGAACGGGCCAGTTTTTCTCGGGGCGGATGTTCCGTATGCGCCGTTTTACATCCTCTTTCACGAGCGGACGAAACCGGCGGATTTCCAGAGACTCGGCTGGGACGCGATGCGAACGCAGATTTTCCCAGCGCATGCCAGCGCCGACGCGCTACCCGATGGCGCCATCCTTGTCGCGCTCGATCCGGCGCATCCGCCTTTTGCTGAGTCGGAGCCAGTGCCTGTGCTGATGACCCGCTCGCGGGAGGGGCAGTTCGTCGTGTTGCCTCAGGGACTTCGCCCCTAGAACTGCGACGTGGGAACTCAGCGAATGCTTGCCGAGTGTTTCTCTCCGAGCAGCTTCACGATCGCGTCCATCGCTGAGGTCACTTCGCTGTCCTGCAGCGTGCGATCCGCCGCGCGGAAGGTGAGCGAGTACGCGAGCGACTTCTTCCCCTCAGCCATCTGAGATCCCTCGTACACGTCGAACAGCGAGACGCCCGCGAGGAGTTCCTTGCCGGCCTTGCGAATCGTGCGTTCGAGGTCCTGTGCGCTCGTGCTGCGGTCCACCACAAGCGCGAGGTCTCGCTGCGAGATTGGGAACTTCGGCAACTCGGTGTACGTCGCCCCCTTCGCCGATTCGAGGAGAACGGGATGCAGCGTCAGTTCCAATACATAGGCGCGCTTCTTGAGCCCAAGTTCCTTCGCGACGGCAGGATGCAACTCACCGAAGCGCAGAATCGGCTCCCCCTTCACCAGAATCCCTGCGGCGCGTCCGGGGTGGAGGAATGGAACATTGTCGAGTCGTTCCAACACCGTCCGCGTCACGCCAAGGCCCGCGAGCAGGGCCTCCGCGATTCCCTTGATGTCGAAGAAGTCGTACTCGCGCGCGCCGTCGCGCCAGTTCGCTTTGCCACCGCCGGAGAGCAGTGCGCAAGCCATCGGCACCTCGACCGCTGGTGTCGTCAGGTCGCGTTCGTCTCGCGGAGCGTCCGGGGTTTCTTCACGCCATGCGTACGTCGATCCAATCTCGAAGAGGCGCACATCGCCCACACCGTGATCCACGTTATGAACGAGGTTTTGCAGCAGGGACGGGACGAGTGATCGGCGCATGACGGCCTGGTCCGCCGTGAGCGGATTCTTCACCCGCACCTGGCGTCCATCGGCCAGCCCCGCGAGCGCATTCGCACCCTCAGACGTGAAGCTGAAATTGAGCGCCTCGCAGAATCCGAGCTGGACCAACGTGTCGCGCGAGCGTTCGCGCAGCATCGCCGCAGGGGACGTCTCCTTTGACTTCGCCGGCAGAAATGGGAGAAGCTCGGGAATCCGGTCGTAGCCCGCGATTCGCGCGATCTCCTCCACGAGGTCTTCCTCGATCGCGACATCGGGGCGATTCGTCGGTGCCTCGACCAGCAACTCATCCGGATCGCTGCGCAAGATTTCGAAGCCGAGCGTCTTGAGTAAGTCGGCAATCTCGCGGCCGGTCAGCTCGTAAGAGAGCATTTCCCTCACGCGCGATATGCGCAGCGTGATCTTGGCGGGCTCGGGAATCGTCCCTACGGCATCAATGATGCCCTTCAGCACGGTGCCGCCAGCGATGCTAGCCATGAGCTGTGCCGCACGGTTTAGCGCAGCCGTCAGCTTGCGTGGATCCATGCCCCGCTCGAATCGATAGCTCGCGTCCGTTCCCTTGTCGAGATGGCGCGCGGTCTTGCGAATCGTCGATGGGCGGAAGTACGCCGACTCGAGGAAGACGTTCGTGGTGCCCTCGCCGATTTCGGAATTGGCGCCACCCATCACCCCCGCGAGCGCGACCGCACGTTTCACGTCGCAAATCAGAAGGTCGCTCGTCTTGAGCCTGGCACTCTCGCCGTCGAGCGTTTCGAGCGTCTCACCCTCGCGCGCAAGCCGAACGACAACGTGCTGATCCTTGAGAAGGTCGAGGTCGAACGCGTGAAGCGGATGCCCAAGCTCCAGCATCACAAAGTTGGTGATGTCGACGATGTTGTTGATCGGGCGCTTTCCGGCGGCCTCGAGCATGTGCTGCAACCAACGCGGGCTCGGGCCGATCTTCACTCCTTCGATCACGCGCCCGGTGTATCGGGGGCAGTCCACCTTCGCCTCGAGCGTCACCTTCGCGCGGCTCTCGGCACGCACGGATGACTCCGGCACCGTCGTGTCGGGGTAGAGCAACTCTCCGCCGGTGCGGGCCGCCAGATCGCGAGCCACGCCAACGAGGCTCAGCGCATCGGGGCGGTTCGGGGTGATCTTGATCGTGACCAGCGCGTCGAAGGGCTCGCCGACCGGTGCATTCTCCGGCAGCAACCAAATGCCCGCCGCATCTTCCGCCACGCCAAGTTCCTTCGCGCTGCACAACATCCCCTGTGATTCGAGGCCGCGAATCTTGCGGGGCTTGAGCACTTCGCCGTTCGGGAAAGTCATCCCGAAGAGCGCGACCGGGACCTTGTGTCCGGCTTCGATATTCATCGCGCCGCATACGATCTTGAGCGGTTCCGCTTGGCCGACGTTAACCGTCGTCATGCGAATCTTGTCCGCGCCTTCGATGGCGTCGATCTGCATGATCTCACCGACGAGCAACTTGCCCGAAAGCATGCCGAGGTCGATGACCTCTTCGACCTCGAGTCCAACGTCGGTGATCGCTTCGAGCAACTTTTCGGCGGGAACAATTGTGGAAAGGTAACTCTTCAGCAGGCGGAGTGAGAAGCGCATAGGTCCGTGAGTACAGTAGGGTTGGAGTTTGAAACTTGAGTTTGGTGCGCGCGCATCAGGGGTGGCGCGGCGTCACTTGATTAGTTGAAAGGCAGCGCCTTGATCTTGTCCTTGGCGTCGTCGAGCCCCTGCTCCTGAGCATCCTGACCGCCGTATGGGTTGCCGTCGACATCGACCTCGTACGTGGGGCGATTCCCTCCGATGGCGCCTTCCAATCCCGGGGGGACGTCACTGCCGGTCGTGGTCATGGCATCAACGAAAGCGGCACCGCTTCCCTGCGCCGCGGCTGGCATCTCATCCCCATAGGCAGGCATATCCGCAGTTTCCACGACCGGCGCGGGGTTCTTGCGCGGGGTTTCCGTGGCACTGTTCAGGCGAATTCCGGCCACAAACAGCAGCACCAGATCCAGCACGACGAGGATGGTTAGCGCGTTTTTCATGTCAGTGACTCTCTTCCTGTCGGCGTGCAGCCCCGAGGTGGGCCGGATCCAAGTCTCTCAGAATTGCCTGAGGAATCGCATGTCGTTCTCCGTCAGCAGACGGATGTCGTTGATCCCGTACTTGATCATCGCAAGGCGATCGATCCCGAGACCAAAGGCGAATCCGCTCCATTCTGCCGGATCCAGTCCCGCGTTGCGCAGCACCGTCGGGTGCACCATGCCGCAGCCCAGAACCTCCATCCATCCGCCGCGCACAACGTCGCTTTGGATATCAAGCTCTGCACTCGGTTCCGTGAACGGGAAGAACGACGGCCGAAAGCGCGTCTTGATGTTCGGACCATAATACGCCCGGATGAATTCGTTCAAGACCCCTTTCAGGTGGGCCATCGACACCTTACGGTCGATGTAGAGCCCTTCCATCTGGTGAAACATCGGGGAATGGGTTGCATCCGAATCACACCGGAACACACGCCCCGTCGTAATCACCGCAAGGGGAGGCGCGATGCGCATCATTGACCGGAGCTGGGTCGGCGATGTGTGCGTCCGCAGTACGCAATTGCGCTCCGTATAGAACGTGTCCTGCATGTCACGCGCGGGGTGATCCGCCGGGACGTTGAGCGCCTCAAAGTTGAACCACTCCGTTTCGATTTCCGGTCCACTTTCGACGCGGAATCCCATCCCTTGGAAGATCTTCACGATCTCAAGGGTCGTCTGGGTGATCGGGTGGAGGTGCCCCGATCTCGGGCGAACCCCGGGGAGGGTCACGTCCACGGATTCTGCTTGGAGCGAATTCGCCAGAGCAGCGGCCTCCAGGGCATCCTTCCGCGCGTTAAGGGCGTGAATGACCTGAGCTTTATGGTTGTTGAGCAGCTTGCCGGCGATGGGCTTTTCTGTCGGGGTGAGGGCACCCATGCGGGCATTCATTTCCGTCAGCACGCCCTTCTTGCCGAGGACTTCGATCCGGAACTCCTCTAGTTGGGCGAGGTCCTTCGCCTCGGCGAAGCGCTCGCAGGCGGGGGGGACCTTGGCCGCAATCTCCGCGAGGAGGGCCAAGAGTTCTGGCGATCCTTCCCCAGCGGGGGTGAGCGTGGGGGACGTTGGCGTCCCTGAGCCTTCCGGTGTTGTCATCGTCCAATCGAACTCCGTGTTATGGCGTCAGCAGGGTCCGCAGACCTCGACCGCACATCGAACGACCAGTGGGCGAAACGACTCCCCGTAACGTCAACGGCCTTTCGCGCATGTTTAGGTAAAGCTCAGGTACATAGTGCCCCCCTGCGTGTGTTCGGTCGGACGCAGTCAGCGGAGGTGCGCAGGTGGCTCGCTCAGTGGCTCCCCTCCCCCCGGCGTAGCGTAGCGTCCCTGCCGC
>Ga0268299_1000668_pt1 | contig 93337 bp, 79 predicted proteins | sample NOBtaG_FD_193484 | JGI IMG/M metagenome (GOLD analysis project Ga0268299, IMG submission 193484) | Activated sludge microbial communities from bioreactor in Nijmegen, Gelderland, Netherland - NOB reactor | ecosystem: Engineered > Bioreactor > Aerobic > Activated sludge | place: Netherlands...
GACGGCTCGCAGCTCCTCCCGCTCGTCGCTCACGGTGTCAAGTATCGCGATGGAGTTCGCGTGGAGAGCAAGGGAGAGCGCGCCGCCTGATCACGGCTGCCGATCCACAGGATTTGGCAATACCTCCCTGAGATCGAACTCGGGCCTCTGCAGTGCAGTACGTCTGCGCTCTACATCCCATCGCTCATCTCCCGCGGGCTCGACTCATGAGGCGCGGGCCGAGGCGAAGTCGGTTGCGCCGAGCAGCGCCTGCACTGCGAGGTGGGCGTCGAGCGGCCAGCCGCCACCCTCGTCGAAGCGCGGATGAGCGTCAGCAGCCGGTGCTCGGGGGCGTCGATTTGCGACGCGACCTCGGCGATCTCGGCGGCGCCGCGGGCCGGGCACGGCGTGGCTCGGCTGCACGTCGCTCCGCACCTGCGCGTCCCCTGTTGCAGGATCGGGCGAAGGCACGTAGCGAGGAGGGCGCGGTGCGATGCCGGGAGAGCGGGAGGAAGCTGCGATGAGCGACGCGGGATTCGTGGTGCAGAAGGTCGAGTGGTTCCAGTTCCGTTCGCCCGACGGCAAGGCCTTCTTCGTCATGGTGTCGAGCCTGCCGAACGGCTTCTTCACCGCGGTGCCGTGCGACCTGACGATGGCGCGCGCCGACCACAGCCTGATGGCGCTGGCGGCGACGCCCGACGAGGCGCTCGCGCAGCTCCAGACGACGCTTTCCGGCAAGACGCGCGACGAGTTGTTCCCCGGGGCGTGAGGAGCGGAGCGCGCCTCGGTCCCGCGTCGCCCGCGGCGTTGCTGCTGACCCCGACGCTGCAGGCTGCGGTGCTGGCCGTGATGCTGCTGTCGGCGTGCGGCGGCCAGCACGCAGCCGACGCCCGTGCGGTCGCGATCAAAGGCGACCCCGCGCGCGGCGAGCAGGTGTTCGCGATCGCCGGCGGCTGCGGCTGCCACACGCCCGAGAAGGGACCGGTCGGCGCCGGCGGCGTCGAGATCGAGACCCCGTTCGGCACGTTCTACTCGACCAACGTGACCTCCGATCCGACGCACGGCATCGGCGCCTGGAGCGACGAGGAGATCGCGCGCGCGATCCGCTCCGGCACCCTGCGCGACGGCTCGGTGGAGGCGCCCGTCATGCCGTACCAGCTCTATGCCGGCATGGCGGACGACGACCTGCGCGACCTGATCGCGTATCTGCGCAGCCTGCCTCCGGCCGCCGTCGAGAACCGGCCGCACGAGGTCGGCCTGCCGCTGCCGCGGCTCGCGTTCCGCGCCTGGCGGCTGCTGTTCGCAGGCGCGACGCAGGCGCCCGAGGCCGCACCGCCGGACGGCGTCGAGCGCGGCCGCTACCTCACCGATCACGTCGCGATCTGCGGTGACTGCCACACGCCGCGCACGCGCTTCGGCGCGCTCGACGACGATCTGTACCTCGCCGGCACCGCGCTCGGGCCGGGCGGCGAGCTGGTGCCGAACGTCACCACCGACGACGAGACCGGCATCGGCACGTGGAGCGCCGAGGAGATCGTGAGCCTGCTCGAGCTCGGCATGAAGCCGGACTTCGACAACGTGCAGGGCTCGATGGCAGAAGTGATCGACGGCATCGCCGGCGGACCGGGCTACGGCAAGGCGCCGGCGAGGGATCTGCACGCGATCGCCGCCTACATGAAGACGGTGCCGCCGATCGACCACGTCGTCGAGAAGGCGAAGAAGACGAAGGAGGACGGATGAGATCGAACCGAGGCCGGAACCAGACGCTGCGCGCCGCCGCGCGCGCTCTCGCGGTGGTGTCGTTCGTAGCGCTCGCATGGTCGGCGCCCGCGCTCGCGGACGACGACGAGCACGATCTGCCGCCGGGCCCGATCCACGACCGGCACGAGCTGATGGAGGAGGTCGGCGAGGACGCGAAGAAGATCGGTGCGGCGACCAAGGCCGGCAAGCCCGCCGACGCGGTCGAGCCGGCGGAGGACATCGCGAAGGCGCTCGCGAAGTTCGTCGGCATGTTCCCGCCGGGCAGCGAGTCGCCGCTGTCGCGCGCCAAGCCGAACGTCTGGACCGAGAAGGCGAAGTTCGACGAGCTCGCGAAGAAGAACGAGGAGGCGGCGCTGGCGCTCGCCGCCGCCGCGAAGGCGGGTCAGGACCTGAAGGACCCGAGCAAGGCCATGTTCCAGACCTGCAAGACGTGCCACGACCAGTTCCGCGTGCCGAAGGAAGGCGAGTAGCGCGCGACGCTCCCGGACGTCCAGCGTGCGTCGCGCGCGCGCGCCGGACGTCCGGATCCGTGGCCATCGGCGGCGGCGCGGTCCGCTCGCGCTCAGAGTCCGCGGCGCGCGAGATCGGCGTAGATGCGCCGCTTCGCCTCGGCGACGACGTCCGGCGCGTGGTGACGCGTCGCGTACGCGCGGCCCGCCCGCCCGAGCTCCTCGCGACGCTCGATCGAGCCCGCGAGCTCGAGCAGCCGATCGGCGAACTCCGCCGCGGCGTCGGCGACCAGGAGGTCGCGGCCGGGCTCGAGCGGCAGCCCCTCGCAGCCCTTCGCCGTCGACACCACGGGCAGTCCCGCAGCCAGCGCCTCGACGATCTTGATGCGCACGCCGCTGCCGGTGCGCAGCGGCACGACGAACGCGTCGGCGCGCGTGCGCAGCGCATCGACGTCCTCGACGTAGCCGTGCGCGATCACCTCGCGCCCGTCGGCACGCGCGCGCAGCTCCTCGGGTAGCCCGGCGCCGACCAGGTGCAGCTCGAGCGGCACCCCCGCTGCCGCGCGCACGCGCGGCCAGACGTCGTCGAGCAACCAGGTGACGGCCTCGACGTTCGGCGGCCAGGCGAAGCCGCCGATCCACAGCACGCGGAAGCGGTCGCGCGCGAACGGCTCGACCGGGCGCGCCTCGGGGACCGGCATCGGGACGAGGAAGCGCGGGCACGGGCCCTCGGGGACGCGCGCGAGGTCGTGCGTCGAGACGAACGCCTTCGCGTCGAAGCGGAGCGCGTTGCCGATCTCGACGTCGCGCGCGAAGCGCCGGCTCAGCACGCCGAAGCCGTCCCAGGCGAGGCGGTCCAGCAGCGGCCCCGCCTGCTTGCGCCAGAACGGGAACAGATCCTGCTCGATGTTGTGGTTGATGAGAACCGCCGGGAGGTCGGGCAGGAAGCGGCGGTAGAACGCGCAGTGCAGGTGGTGGATCTCGAGCAGGTCGATGTCGTGCTCGCGGATGATCTGCCGCGCGCGCGCGACCGCGCGCGGCTGGTAGTACGACAGGTCCATCAGCGGCAACCGGTGGCGCACGTGCGTCAGGAAGTGGCGCAGTCGCGCCGCGCGCCCGGACAGCTCGTGCGGGATCTTCGGGCGCTCCTCGAACGCGACGCTCGCGAACGTGTGGCCGTACTCGGCGCGCAGCGCCTCGCCGCCGCGCTCGATCTCCGCACGCTCGTCCGCGTTGGCCAGCGCGAGCAGGTGGAACTCGTGCTCGTCCGCCACCGGCGTGATCGTGCCGAGCGCGTAGAGGCGTCCTCCGGAGTGTGCGGGGAGCAGCGGGTACGGCGTGAGGGCGAGGATCTTGCGGCGGCGCACCGGTCTCATCCCCGGGGCTCGTCCGTCACGACCCGTCGCGCGCGTCGATCGCAACGGCTTGCGCCACGTGTCGCGCAGCGTGCGGCGCAGCACGCTGCGCGGCGCCCGCTCAGCGGCCGTCGATGTCGGTGTCGAACCACGGGTGCCAGTCGGTGCGGTAGGTCAGCTCGCGCGTGCGCTCCTTCTTCACCGTCGCCGGGACGCCGGCGACGATGGTGTAGGGCGGCACGTCCTGCGTGACGACCGCGCCGGCCGCGACCACCGCGCCCTCGCCGATGCGCACACCGGGCAACAGGATCGCGCGCACGCCGATCCACGCGTGGTCCTCGATCACCACCGGGGCGCCGTACGAGGCGAAGGTCGGCGACTGCGGGTCGTGCTGGTAGGTGAGGACGTACACCTCGGGCGAGACGTTCACGTTGTCGCCGATCTCGATCCCCTGGCGCGCATCCAGATAGCAGCGGCGGTTGATCGCCGTGTTGGCGCCGATGCGCAGCGACCAGCCGGTCGCGAAGCCGGTGAGGAAGCAGTCCATCGCGACGCTCGACCGCGCGCCGATCCGCACCCGCATGGCGTACCGGTAGAACGCGTGGCGCACCGCCTCGCTCGGGATCTTCGCGACGACGTGGTTCGCGACGTAGAAGAGGCACGCCATCACGAAGTGACGCACGCGCTGGACGAGCGGCGGCAGCGCTGCGGCGGCGGGCTCCCCGGACATCGCGCCGACTCGTAGCAGAGACACGCTCCGGTCGCCGGTCGTGCGCAGGGGACGGCCGGTGCCGGTACGAGAGACACCGCGCCTTGAAGTGGCGAAGGGCTGTCGTCTACGGTGCGCGAGGATGGGCCCGAGCCACGATCCCGCCGCCGCGCGCGCGCCGCTGACGGCCCTCCTGGAGGTCCGGACGCTCGACCGCGGCGGCATGGAGACGGTCGTCGCGCTGCTCGCACAGGGCCTGCCCGCGTCGGGTATCGAGCCGGTGGTCGTGTGCACGGAGGCCGGCGGGCGCTGCGCCGAGGAGCTACGCGCGCGCGGCGTACGCGTCGAGGTGCTGTCCGGCGACGACCGGGCGGGGCAGATGGCGGCGCTGCTGGACCGGCTCCCGGTCGGCGTCCTGAACGCGCACTACTCGACGCTCGGCGTGCGCGTCGCCGCCGAGCGCGGCATCCCGGCGGTCGTCACCCTGCACAACGCGTACGCCTGGTTCGGACCGGGCGCGCTCGACGAGATCGGTGCGATCGATCCCTACGTGAGTCGCTACGTCGCCGTGTCGCGCTCGGTCGCGGAGTTCACCGCGCGGCGTTTTCACGTCGCGCCCGAGCGCATCCGCGTGGTGCGAAACGGCATCGCGCCGCGCGCCGGCGCGCTCGCGGAATCGGCGGAAGAAGCGCGCAGCGCCCTCGTCGCGGAGCTCGGCCTGTCAGCGGACGCGGAGCTCCTCGTGCAGATCGGGCGCGTCGAGCGCGTCAAGGGCCAGCTCGCTCTGGTCGACGCGATGGCGCGGCTGCGCGACTCGCACCCGCGTCTGGTCGCGCTGATCGCGGGTGCGGACGGCGAGCCCGAGTATGCGAGCACGGCGCGCGCACGCGTCGCGGAGCTGGGCCTCGATGGCCGCGTCCGCTTCCTCGGCGAGCGCGATGACGTGGCGCGCCTGCTCGCCGCCGCCGCGCTCGCGGTGATGCCGTCGCTGGTCGAGGGACTCAGCCTGGCCGCCGTGGAGACGCTCCAGGCGGGCGTGCCCGTCGTCCTCACGCGCACCGGCGACGCCGCGGATCTTCTCGGTGAGGGCGCCGCCGGCAGTCCCGGGACGCTCCCGGGCGCTCTGATCGACGGACCGGTCGCCGACCTCGCGAGCCGCGACTGGCAGGCGGTGTGGGAGGCCGCCGGTGTCGCGCACCCGCCGCACGCGCCGGCGCTGGCCGGTGCGATCGTGGCGGTGCTCGCCGATCTGCCCGCGCGGCGCGCGGCCGCGGTGCGGCGCGGCGCCGAGCTCGCGCGCGAGCTCACGGCGGAGCGGATGTGTCGCGAGACGGCGGAGCTGCTGACCGAGGTCGCGCTCGAGGGGCTGGTCGCGAATCGCTTCGCGCTCGGCGCCGCGCGCGAGCGGCTGGCCGTCGAGCGCGCCCGCAACGACGTGCTGCACTCGTCGCTCGAGCAGCTCCGCGCGCTGGTGGCCGATCAGGGACGGCAGCACGCGGACACGCTGGCGCGGGTCGAGCACCGGGCGAGCGTCGCCGCCGCGACCAGCGAGCGCATCCTCGACAAGCTGCGCATCAAGCACCGCGTTCAGGCCGGTGTGACGGCTGCGCTCGGGCGCTTCGGCGGCAGGCCCGCCGCGCCGGCCGCCGGTGCGATCGCGACCGGCGGCGCGGCCGCGGCCGCTCCGGCGGTGCCCGCGACCGCGACCGCGCCGGCGCGGGGCGACGGACGGGGGCGGGAGCGGCGCTGGCTCGTGGTCGCGCCGCGCGGCACGCAGCCCACCGCGGCAGCCCGCCGCGCGGGACGGATCGCGCTCGAGCTCACGCGTGCCGGCGAGCGCGTCACCTTCGCGAGCGCCGCGCTGCCGCAGGGGACCGGTCTCGACGGCGATCCGGCGGCGGGCCGCGTGGAGCTGGTCGCCCCCGGCGCGGATCCGTTCACGCGCTGGATCGACGGTCGCGACGAGAGCGTCCGCGTGCTGCTCGCGAGCGGACACCCGGCCGACGTCGAGGTCGCGCAGCGAGCGCGCGAGCGCGGCGCGCGTGTCGTCTGCGACCCGAGCGGCATCGCCGCGGACGATCTCGCCGCGGCTCTCGCGACGAGCGACGACGTGATCGCGTCGTCGCCGCTCGCGCTCGAGGCGCACGGCGTTTCCGGCGCGCGCGCGGTGCACCTCCTCCCCGAGGGTGCGCCCGTGGCCGGTCCGCTGATCGCGCTCGCGAGCGCGCCGACCGTCGCCGTGGTCGTCCTCTGCCACAACAACGCCGACATCATCGAGAGCTGCGTCGAGTCGCTGGTCGCGCAGCGCGGGCGGCTCGACTACCAGGTCGCGATCGTCGACAACTCGAGCACCGACGGATCGTGGGAGTGGCTCGAGGCGCGCGGGCGCGAGGGCGACGTGCTCGTGCTGCGCAACGAGCGCAACGGCTGCTCGTCGGGTCGGAACCTCGGCGTGCGCGCGACGCGCGGCGAGATCGTCGTCTTCCTCGACAGCGATCAGCGCGCGCTCGGCCCGGGCTGGCTCGATCCCGCGCTCGCCATCCTGCGCGACCACGCGCGCATCGGCGCGGTCGCGTGGAACGCCGGCTGGTTCCACCGGGGATCGGGCGGCGGGACGATCGTCGACGATCTCCCTGCGCGCGGCATGAGCGGACCGTACGCCGGCGCGTGCTTTCGCACCGACGTCGCGTTCCTCGCGACGTCGGGCTTCGCGGCGCCACGCTCGGTCATGGCCCGCACCGCGGGCTTCGACGAGTTCTACGACCCCACCTGCTTCGAGGACACCGACATCTCGTTCCAGATCAAGGAGCTCGGCTACGAGCTGGCATACTGCCCGCACCTCGCGATCGACCACCGGCCGCACGCCACCACCGGCGCGCTGCGCGAGTACTCGGAGCTCTACAAGCGCAACGAGGCCTACTTCCTCGACAAGTGGCGCCGGCGACCCGAGTGGTTCTTCGACGTGCGCTGAGCGGCACGGCCGGCGCGCGCGCGCGCTCGCTCGCGCTGCTGGCGCTCGTCGCGCTCGCGGCGTGCGACCGCGGCGCGAAGCCGGACGCCGGGCGTCCGGTCGTGCCGGTGCCCGTCGAGCCACGCTTCACCGACGTCTCGGAGGCGTCGGGCGTGCTGCGCGACTCGCAGGCCTACGACGCGACGCTCGGCGACTATGACGGCGACGGCGACGTCGACGTGTTCGTCGGCGCGCACGGCATGCCGGCCGCGCTGCTTCGCAACCAGGGCGACGGGCGCTTCAGCGACGTGATCGCGACCTCGGGCGTCGAGACCGCGGGCGACAAGCACGGCGCGGGCTTCGGCGACTTCGACGGCGACGGCGACCTCGACCTCTACGTGCCGGTCGGCGCGAATCGCGGTCACGAGACCGCGAAGAAGAATCACCTCTATCGCAACGACGGCGGCGGTCGCTTCACGGACGTCGCGAGCGAGGCCGGTGTGACCGACCCCGCCGGCCGGTCGCGCTCGGTCGCCTGGCTCGACGCGAACCTCGACGGCCGTCTCGATCTCCTGGTGACGAATCTGCTGACGCCCAACCGTCTGTTCCTCGGCACGGCGGACGGGACGTTCACGGAGGTAGGCGAGGCGTTCGGCGTCGCCCAGCCGGCGGCGGTGCACGTCACGTGGGGCGATCTGAACGGCGACCGCGCGCCCGACCTGATCTACGCCGGCACGCCGCGCGGGCTGCGCGTCCTGATCAACGAGGGCGGCGAGCGCTTCGTCGACCGCACCGATCAGGCGGGGCTCCTGAACCTCGGCCACTCGATCAAGGGCATGGCGCTCGGCGACGTCGACGGCGACGGCGACCTCGACCTCTACCTCGGCTACGGCATCGACTTCACCGACGCGGTGCTCGAGCGCGACGACGGGCGCGTCAGCTTCGCGATTCTCGCCGCGAAGCGGCCGAGCGGATTCGACTTCGACACCGCCGCGTCCCCCGACGCGGCGCCGTACTTCGAGGTGCTCGAGAACGGCTTCCCGCTCGCGATCGAGCGCATCTGGTGCGGGCCGAAGACGCGCCCGCCCGGCGCCGGCTTCGCCTGCCCGGCCGCGGACGCGGCGAGCGACGGTCCGCCCGCAGGCGACGGCTTCCTGGTGTGGCGCGACCTCGAGAGCGTACCCGGCGCTTCGGGCGAGCCCGTGTGGCGCTGGCACGTGCGCTGGAACGTCCCGGGCGACCACCAGATCACCGGCTTCCTGCGCGGCGCGTCCGCGCCGGTGCCGGTCGAGATGAAGCACCAGCCCGAGTCGGGCGGCATGCTCTGGCTCGGCGACGGCCGCGGCGGCTTCATGCAGGCGCGCGACGCCGGCCTCGAGCATCGCGCGAACGCCCAGCTCGTGCAGCTCGCGGACGCGAACAACGACGGCGCGCTCGACCTCTACGTGGTCGACAGCGGCGTCGACGGGCGCGGCGGGCGCAACGTCCTGTTCTCGGGCCGCGGCGACGGCACCTTCGTGCGCGCGAGCGACGCGGCGGGCGCCGGGCCCGATCCCGGCGACGGACGCGGCTCGGGCGCGCACTTCTTCGACTTCGATCGCGACGGGCGTCTCGATCTGTTCTTGACCAACGGCTGGGGGCTGCCGCCGTTCGATCGGGGACCGTTCCGCCTGCTGCACAACGTGACGCCCGATGCCGGAGGCTGGCTCGCGGTCGAGCTCGAAGGCACGCGCTCGAACCGCTCGGGCCTCGGCGCGTGGATCGCGGTCGAGGCGTGCGGCAAGAAGCAGGTGCGCTTCCAGAACGGGCTCGCGAACGGCTACTCGCAGTCGCTCGTCCCGGCGCACTTCGGGCTCGGCAACTGCTCGGGACCCGCGACGGTCACCGTGCGCTGGCCCTCGGGGGGGGACCAGGTCGTCCGCGACGTCGCGGTTGGACGGACGCTCAGCCTGCGCGAGCCTGCGGATGCGTCGGGCGGCGCGGGGTGAGCGTGCGCCGGACGAGCACCGGCGTGACGAGCAGCCGGCGCCGCGCGGACGCGACATGAAGCGCGCGCTGCGGATCGGAGCGCTGCTCTGCGTGCTGGTGGCGGCGGTGATCGTCGTCGTCCGCGCGCCCGCGCGTCGCTGTGAAGGCGCGTCCGCGGACGCGGGCCGTGCGTCGGTCGCTGCCGGCGCGCGGTCGGACGGCCCGGTCGCGCCGCGCGACGTGATCCTGATCGTCGTCGACACGCTGCGCGCCGACCACCTGCCGCTCTACGGCTACCCGCGCGACACCGCGCCACACCTGAGCGCGCTCGCGCGCGACTCGGTGACGTACCTGCGGGCGACATCGCCCGGAACGTGGACGGTGCCGGCGCACGCGTCGATGTTCACCGGCCTCTGGCCGTCCGTGCACGGCGCCGAGCGCACGGAGGGCGAGCGCATGACGGCACGCCCGATGCGCGCCGAGGTGCGGACGCTCGCCGAGATCCTCGGCGACGCAGGCTTCCACCCCGCGGCCTTCGTCGGCAACTGGACCTTCGTCACGCCGACGCTCGGCTTCGGCCGCGGCTTCCGCGAGTTCTTCGACGGCGCGGTCGCCTACCCGCCCGAGCTGGTGTCGAGCTTCCGTGGCTGGCTGCCCACGCAGGAAGGGCGGCTCTTCGTGTTCGTCAACTTCCTCGACCCGCACGAGCCGTTCGAGCCGCCGCCGCCGCTCGACACCCGCTTCCCGACCAGGCACGCCGAGCTCGGCACGTGGATCACACGCGCGATCTACACCGACAAGCGCGCGGTGACGCCCGAGCTGGTCGCGCACTTCACCTCGCAGTACGACGGCGAGATCGTGTTCGTGGACCGCGCCCTGGGCGCGCTGCTGCGCAGCCTCGAGACGGAGTGCCGCTACGACGACGCCCTGATCGTCGTCACCTCGGACCACGGCGAGCTGTTCGGCGAGCACGGCCTCGGCGGGCACGCGCTGTTCCCGTTCGAGCCGCTGGTGCACGTGCCGCTGATCGTCAAGTACCCGCGCGGCTGGCGCGCCGGCGAGGTGGTCGAGCGCCGCGTCTCGACGCGCGGCGTGTTCGCGACGATCCTCGAGGCTGCCGGCCTCGCGCAACCGGAGGGCGTGGACGCACCGACGCTCGACCAGCCGCACGACGTCTGGGTCGAGCACGTCAACGAGAAGGGCTGGCGGCAGCGGGCCGGCTACGACGGAACGCTCAAGGTGACGGAATCGGTCGAGCCCGACGGCACGCGCCTGCAGGTCTTCGACCTCGCGCGCGACCCCGGCGAGCTCGCGCCGCTGCCGGACGTCGGCGGTGCCGCCGCCGCGCCGCTGCGAGACGCGCTGGCGCGCTTCGCGGCGCTGCCGCGGCCGGTCAACGAGCAGCAGGCGCCGCCGGTGGATCCGATCCGCGAGCAGCAGCTCCGTCACCTGGGCTACGTCCAGTAGCCGCGGCGGCGAGCGGCGCGCGGAACGGCGCCGCCGGGAGCCCGTCGCGGCTCACCAGGCTCGCGACCGGATCGTCCGCCCACGCGTAGCGCACCGCGACGGGCCGCGGCATGGCCGCGCGCCAGACCTCGATCGTGCTCGCGTCGGTGATGCGCGCGTCGGCGACCTCGAAGGTGTGACCGTCCGCGGAGAGCTCGAAGCCGGTGAGCGTCCCGTCCGCATCGCGGACGGCGAGCCCGGCGCCGGTGTCCGCGAAGCGAATGCGGATCCGCCCGGCGTCGTCGACATCGGCCGCGGCGAAGCTCGGGCCCGACGCGAGCACGTCGCGGCCGTAGGCGACGCGCGCCGCGGCGAGTGCCAGGCGGCGCGCGACCTCGGCCTTGTTCTTCGGGTGGATGTCGTGCGGCTCGCCCACGTCGATCGTCGTGACCAGCGCCGTGTCGGGCAGCGCCAGGACCGCGCGCTGCGCGTCGCGCAGAGCGGCCCAGGCGCCGTCGGCGTGCGCGCTCGCCGGCCGGTAGCCGGGGAGCTGCACGACGAGGAAGGGCAGCTCGTCCGCGTGCCACGCCGCGCGCCAGTCGCGGACGAGCCGCTGCAGGAGGTCGCCGTACTGCGGCGCGCGCGGGACGTCGGCCTCGCCCTGGTACCAGAGGACGCCGCGCAGCCGGAGCGGTGCGAGCGCTGCCAGCATGCCGTTCCACGCCGACGACGGCGCACGCGGCGACGGCGCCGTGATCGCGAAGCCGAGCGTGCGCACCGCGTCGCGCGCGAACGGCCGCGGTGTGCCCCAGCCACCTTGCTTGACGGCGTCGAGTGGCACCTGGATCGGCGTCCACGTCTCGCTGACGGTGAACGGCTCGGAGCCGTGCTCGTCGCCGTCGGTGATCGACGCCTGTCCGAAGACGAGGCGAAAGGTGCCGTCTCCGCGGGCGCGGAGCGCGACGGCGCCCACGGCCGTCAGGTCGCGTGCGTCGCGACTCGTGTCGAGGGGCGTCGTGGCACGTGCCCACGCGTCGGCGTCGCCGAGCGTGCCGGCGAAGCGCCCGGCGGACGGGTCGCTCGCGCTGGCACTCCAGCTCGCGGTCGAACCCTGCCTCGTGATCGCGCGCCAGAAGCCGCCCACGCCCGGCTGGCCGGCGCGCAGGGCGACCGGCTCGGGAGCCGCCGCGGCGCTGCGCGGTACCAGGCGGAGGTCCGACACCTCGAGGACGAAGCCGGTGTCGCGCGCGCCGGCGCGCGACGCCGGCGGACCGGCAGCAGCGGCCGTGGCGGGCAGCCAAACGTCGATCGGCGTGTCGCCCCACGCGGCGACCACGAGCCCGACCGGAGCGTCGACCAGCTCCTCCACGTCGCGCCCGAAGGACCACGCGATCGCCGAGAAGTCCGCGACGCTCTCCGGCGTGCAGACGCGCCACGCGCCGCGCACGTCGTCGAGGGGCGTCGCGGAGGAGACGCGCTCGACGGTGAACAGCCGGATGCGCGCGCAGTCAGAGGGCGCGCGCGGTGCCTCCTTCGCGCGCGCGGCGCGGACCGGCAGGCGCATGTTCGACTGGCCGGCGCCGAGCCACACCTCGCCGACGAGCACGTCGCGGATCGTGCGCTCGCCGTCGCCGGAGATCGTCATCACGTGCGGGCCGCCGCGTGCCAGCCCGGGCAGCGTGACCGTCCAGCGGCCGTCGTCGCCGGCGACCGCCGATGCGCTCACGCCGGCGAGCGCGACGTCGATCGTGCGGCCCGGCGTCGCCCGGCCCCACACCGTCGGGCTGCCCTGCTGCAGGACCATGTGGGTGCCGATCACCGCCGGCAGGTGGAGGCCGCCGCGCCCGGGGAGTGCTGCGAGCGCGAGCAGGACCGCGAGGAGCGCGACCAGGCGGATCGCGAGGACGGGCTTCGGGGTCGCGCGGTCGATCGCCTACCCCTCGCGCTCGATCGCCGCCTCGGGGCGCTGCGGATCGACCATCGCGCCCGCGGTGCGCAGCGCGAGCGCCTGGATGGTGAGCGTCGGGTTGTAGCCCGAGCCGGTCGGGAACGGCGCGCCGTCGGCGCTGTAGACGTTGTCGAGGTCGTGCAGCTTGCAGAACGCGTCGGTGACCGACGTCGCGGGATCGGTGCCCATGCGCAGCGTCCCCATGATGTGCGACGACGCCGGCGTCGGGCCGCCGTCGTTGGGCGGCGCGACGAAGGCGAACTGCGCACCGGCCGCGCCGTGCAGGTCGACCAGCTTCGGGCCGTAGAACATGCGCGCCAGGATCTCGAACGGATGCTCCTGGTACGTGATGCGCGGCACCGGCCGGCCGTTGATGTCCTTGACGCGCGGGTCGAGGTCGATCCGGTTGGTGAGCTGCGGCGCGTCCTCGCCCTGCATGATGAGCACGGCGATGTGGCGTCCGAACGGGCTCGAGCGCAGGTAGCTCTTGAGCGTCGCGCCGCGGAACCCGAGGTTCATGTACTGCGCGGCGTCGGCGATCTTCTCCGAGTTGGTGCCGAACTCGACGATGCCGCCCAGCGGACGCTGCGGGTCGTTCGGCACGCCGCGGAAGTCGGAGAAGCCGGTCGACACCGACTTGCCGCGCTCGCCGTGCAGGTCCTGCCGGTAGATGCCGACGCCGATCGTCTGGTGGTGGAACATCAGGTTCCGTCCCAGCATGCCCGACGAGTTGCCGAGCCCGGGTCCGCCCGGATCGGACTCGAAGAGCAGGCGTGCCGACTCGATCGGGCTCGCCGCGAGCACGATGCGGTCGCCGCTCACGCTCGCCGGGTTGCCGTCGGGGTCGAGGTACTCGACGGCCGTCACGCGGCGACCGCTCGCGTCGGTGACGAGGCGGGTCGCGATCGCGTTGTAGCGCAGCTGCACGTTGCCGGTCAGCAGCGCGTCGCGCAGCATCGCGACCGAGCCCTTGGCATTGATCGGGCAGCCGTAGCCGCTGCAGAAGCCGCAGTCGTTGCACGGCTTGCGTCCGCGATACGGACGCGAGGTCACGGCACCGGGATACGGGAACGGATGCAGTCCCAGCTTGCGCGCGCCCTCGCTGAGCAGCGAGGCGACGTACATCGGCGGTCCGGGCGGCATCGGGTACGGGCCCGAGCGCGGCTCGGCGAACGGATCGGCGCCCGCCTCGCCCTGCACGCCGAGCAGGCGCTCGGTCGCGGCGTAGAACGGCTCGAGCTCGTCGTACGTGAGCGGCCAGTCGGCGAAGCTCGCGCCGGGCACGTCGCCGAGCAGCGTGCCGAGCTGGAAGTCGAACGCGGCGAAGCGCGGCGTCTTCATGTCGGCGTGCACCCAGCCGCCGCCGACGGTCTTCGGCAGCGCGTTGACGTCGCCGACGTAGGAGCGCTCGCCGTCGGCCTCGGAGGCGCGGAACGTCCGCGGCTCGATGCGCGTCTGCTGCTTGATGAGCTCGCGCGCGCTCATCTTGACCTCGTCGCTCGAGAACAGCGGGATCGGCCGGTCGGGCGCGGGATCGTCGAGCCCGAGCCAGTAGTTGTTGCCGGCTTCCAGCACGCACACCTTGAGCCCGCTGGTCGCGAGCGCGTAGGTCACGGCGCTGCCGCCGGCACCGCTGCCGATCACGACGACGTCGAAGCGGTCGAGGCTCGTGTCGCCGAGGACGTTGGGAACCCGGGAGGGCAGGGACATCGCGGAGACCTCGCCGTCAGAAGAAGCGCTTGCCGCCCTGCGACAGGGCGACCGCGGTGACGAAGCCCTCGACGTCCGGCTCGAGGCCGTCGTTCTGCCGGTTCGGGTCGAGCGTCTGGTTCGGCTGGTCGGGCCGATCGCGCAAGGTGTCGCTGGTCGCGTCGTACAGCGTGTGGCCGAGCGGCTGGCTGTCGCCGTCGTAGAAGTAGTCGCGCCAGCCGATCGCGTCGCGGTTGCCGCCGTACTCGGGCGCGCAGAACATGCCCTCGGCGAGGTTCTCGAGGAAGGCGTCGCGGAACTCGGGTGGCGTCGCGTTGAAGGCGGCGAGCTTGCCGGCGTCGTCGAGCGCGGCGAAGCTCTCGACGCCACGCTCGCGCGCGAAGTCCTGCAGCGTGACGACGGCGTCGCGGTAGAGCGCCTGCAGGCCGGGCGTCGACGGCACGATCGGCACGTTCACGTCGCCGTCCGGCACCGATGCCGAGCCGAACAGCTCGATGCGGAACGACAGCTCCTGCATGCGCGTCGGCGGCAGGATCTCGAGGAACGCGTTCTCGGGGAAGTCGTCGCTCGGATCGCCGGTCACGGGATCGGGATACGGCGTGCGGCCGCTGAACGGACCGCCGCGGTAGATCGTCGCGATGTCGGCGTCGAACGCGGCGAGGAAGCGGTCGATGTACTCGACCGCGTCGGTGCCAGCGGCGCCGACGGTCTGGTCCTCGGGGACGATCGCCGCGGCGAGCTGATCGATGGTCGCGCGCTCGTCGGCGGTGAAGAAGTGCGCCGCTGCGCTCGTGCCGCTCGCGCGGTCGCTGCAGCCGGGCAACCAAGGCACGGTCGCCGCGGCGCCGCTCGCGGCGAGCAGCTGGAGGAAGGTTCGGCGTCGGTACCGGTGGGCCATCGTCGTAGCTCGTTCGCAGCTCGCTTCCAGCTCGAGGAAGTTAGGGCGGCTCTCGCGACGCTGTCAAACGTTCGACCACGATCCGGCGCGCGGCGCGGCGTGCAGCGAGCGCAGCGCCGCGCGTCCCGCGAGGTAGCCGGTCGCCCACGCCCACTGGAAGTTGAAGCCGCCGATGCGGCCTTCGCAGTCGAGGATCTCGCCGGCGAGGTAGACACCGTCCGTCCTGCGCGACGCGAGTGTGCGGTAGTCCACCTCGGCGAGCGGTACGCCGCCGGCGGTGACCTCGGCGTGGTCCCAGCCGCGGCTGCGCTCGACCGGCAGCTCGAGCTCGGCGAGCACGGGGACGAGGCGACGTCGCGCGTCGCGCGCGAGCTGCGCGCTCGGCGTCGCGGGATCGACGTCGGCCGCGTGCAGCAACGTCTCGGCGAGGCGCTCGGGGAGGCTCGCGGCGAGCAGGCGTCCGAGCGAGGCGCGCGGCCGCTCCGTCGCGAGCGCGCGCAGGCGCGCGTCCACCTGCTCCGCGCTCTCGCCGGGGAAGACGCTCATGCGCAGCGCGACCTCCTCGCCGCGCGCGCGCGCCAGCACCCAGTGGCGGCTCGTGTCGAGCACCACGGGCCCGCTGACGCCGAAGTGCGTCCACAGCAGGCTGCCGCTCCGGCGGTCGATGCGCTTGCCGTTCGCGAGCGTCGTGAGCTCGGCGGGGTGCGAGACGCCGCGCAGCGCCGCGTGGAAGAAGTCGCTCCGCAGCACCAGCGGGACCAGCGCGGGATGCGTCTCGGTGACGGTGTGCCCGAGCGCGCGCACCAGCGCGTAGCCGCTGCCGTCGCTGCCGGTGCGCGGCAGCGAGCGGCCGCCGGTCGCGACGACCACACGCTGCGCGTCGAGCGTCGTCTTCACGCCGTCACGCTCGACCGTGATCGTGAAGTGCTGTGACGCGCTGCCGTCGCCGCTCGGCGGCGCGATCGCCGCGACGCGACATCCGGTGCGGATCTCGACGCCGAGCGTCCGACACCGGCCGAGCAGGGCATCGAGCACCGTCTGCGCACGGTCGGACACGGGGAACAGCTTGCCCGTGTCCTCGCGCTTGAGCACGACGCCGAGCGACGCGAACCAGCGCGCGGCGGCCTCGGCGTCGAACGCCGCGAGCACGTTGCGGATCGGGTTGCGCGCGCCGTTGAAGTCGTCGGGCGACACGCGCTCGTGCGTGACGTTGCAGCGTCCGCCGCCCGAGACCAGGATCTTGGCGCCGATGCGGCGCGCCGACTCGAGCACCACGATGCGCGCCGGCGCGCCGCTCTCGCGCGCGGCCTCGGCGGCGAAGATCGCCGCGGCGAGGCCGGCTGCACCGCCGCCGACGATCGCGATGTCTGGCTTGTCGTCGGGCGGGGGCATGCAGCGGCGCCGCGCGCCGCGCGGCTGCGCCTGCGATAGCCGTCGGGTCGTCATCTCGGCAAATCCGCCGCACGAGCAGCGAAAGACGCTTGACGGCGGTCGAAACCGCCGCCTAGCATCACCGGCTTCGAGGGAACGAAGGGATCCGCGATGAGGAAGATCGCGTCGGGCGCCTCGGCGCGCCGGATGACCGCTGACCGAGCGGCGACGTCATCGCGCCCGGGCCGGGTGCTCGGGGTGCTGGTCGTCGTGCTGCTCCTCGCCGTCGGCCTGGTGCACTGCAGCGGTGGTCCGGACGAGGACGAGAAGAGACGGCTCGCCGCGTTGCGCGACACGTTCGTCCGGGTCTTCGTCGGGCCCGAGTCGGTCGCGGCGCCGGACATCGACGCGGCCGCGGCCGCGAGCACATCCGACGTCGCGACGGCGAGCGCCACGGGTGCGATCCTGATGCCGCTCGTCGAGCGCGAGGCCGATTGCTCGCTCACCGAGACGCTCGTCGACGAGGGCACCTTCACCGTCACGCGGCGCGACCCGGGGCTCCACCTGCGTCTCCATGCGCGGTCGGGTCTCGCGACGACGCCCGGCGTGTTCCCCGCGGGCTGCAGCGATCCGCTGCTCGGCGTCGCGTCGACGCTGGTCGTCGTCGCGGGCCGGCGCCCGAACGGCGACTTCTTCGGTGCGACGACGCTCGCCGACGAGGCCGGATCCCTGCAGCCGCTCGCGAGCCGCGATCGCAGTGCGCTGCGCGAGCTGGCGCAGATCGCGATCCGACCCGCGGGCACCGAGTACGAGCTCGAGTCGCTCGCCACCGCGAACCTCGTCGGCGATGCGAACCAGGACCTCGTGGTCGCGCTCGCCGACTTCAGCGTGGCGAACGGCACCGGCCGCGTCGCGGTGCTGCGCGGCAAGGGGAAGGGGAAGTTCGGCAGCCCGCAGCTCCTCGCGCTGCCGTTCGCGGCGCGGGGCGTGACCATCGCGGACTTCACCGGCGACGGCCTGCTCGACGTCGCCGCGGTCGGACAGCCGTCGTCGGGCAGCGGCGTCGCGACGTTTCGCAACCTCGGCGACGGCTCGTTCGCGGCTGCGGTGGTTGCACCGGGGGGCGCGAGCGGCCGGAGGATCATCGCCGTCGACCTCGACGGCGACGACGAGACCGACGTCGCGACCTCCGGCGGGCAGTGGCTGCGCGGCAAGGGGGACGGCACCTTCTTCGCGCCGGTCGCGACCGGCTGGCAGGGCCAGACGCTCGCGAGCGCCGACTTCGACGGCGACGACGTGCCCGACGTCGCGGTGGGCGGGATCGACTCCGGCACGCAGGTCGCGATCTTCCGCGGCCTCGGCGCCGGCGCGTTCGAGCGCGGCGAGACCTACGCCGGCACCCTCGATCCCGACAGCCTCGCCGTCAGCGAGATCGACGGCGACGGCCACCTCGACCTGGTGATCGGCATCGCGAGCGGCGGGCTCTACGGCCCGACCGACGGCTCGGGCAGCATCACGAGCTTCCTCCTCGGCCGCGGCGACGGGACGTTCGCGGGCGTGCCGGTACGGAAGGGCGTGCTCGCCGTGGTCGCGGACTTCGACGACGACGGCCGCAAGGACCTGCTGACCGCCGAGGACGCGGGCGACACGCGCTTCCGGCTGTTCCGCGGCAAGAAGCAGCGCCTGCGCTTCAAGGCGCCGGTCGAGCTCGACGAGTCGTTCGCGATCTCGGACCTCGCGGTCGGCAAGCTCGACGCGAACGCCTCCCCGGACTTCGTCGCCTTCGCGCGCGGTGTCAGCGTCAGCGATCCGGGCAGCCTGCACGTGCGTCTGCGGCAAGGGGGCAGCTTCGTCGACGGCGACGACGTGACGCTGTCGATCGCGCCGCCGGCGGCCGGCGCGCGCTCGATCGCGCTCGGCGACGTCAACCGCGACGGCAGCCTCGACGTCGTGGCGATCGGCTCGCTGCCCGCGTCGACGCTCGAGCGTCCGGGCGTGCTGGTGGTCCTGCTCGGTCTCGGCGACGGCACGCTCGGTCCGCCGAGCACCATCGCGACGGATCTGCTGAACCCGGTGGCGCTGGTCGCGACCAACCTCGACACGGCGAGCGACAAGATCGACCTCGTCGTGCTCGAGGCCGGCGATCCGTTCGCATTCCCCACCAAGCCCGGAAGCGTGCGGGTTTACGCGGGCAACGGAGACGGGACGTTCGTCACGCCGCCGGCGTTGCTCGACGACGTGCCGAACCCCGACGCGCTCGGGGTCGGCGACGTGAACGGCGACGGCCTGCGCGACCTCTTGATGGCGGGGCGCGACGGCGCGAGCGGCAACACGCTGCAGGTGCGGCTGCGTCGTGCGAGTGGACGCTTCGCGCCGCCGCAGGTGACGCCGCTCGTACAGTTCGCGACCACCGGCATCGCCGTCGGCGACCTCGACCGCGACGGCAAGGCCGACGCCGTGCTCTCCGGCTGCTGCGGCGTCGCGTTCACGAGCTACCTGCTCGGCAAGAACAACGGAAAGTTCGATGCCGAGGTGTTCGTGCCGATCGAGGTCGCCGGCTCGCGTCCCGAGCTGGTCAACCTCGACGGCGACGGACGTCCGGAGCTGCTGCTGAGCCTCCAGGCGCGCGCGGGCATCGCGCTGCTGCGCAACATGCGCGTCGCGCCTTGAGGCTCCTGCTCAGCGGCCCTTCCAGCGCGGTGCGCGCTTCTCGACGAACGCCGCGAGGCCCTCCTTGAAGTCCTCGGTCTGGAACATCTTGACGATGCCCTCGCCCGAGAGCTTCCAGCCGACGTCGTCGGGCTGGTCGGTCGCGGCGAGCATGATCCTGCGGCTCTCGCGCACCGCGAGCGGCGCGTTCTCGCAGATCTGCCCGGCGAGCTTCTTCGCGGCGTCGAGCGCCTGACCTTCCTCGCAGAGCACGTTCACCCAGCCGAAGTGGTGCGCGCGCTCGGCGGGGAAGTCGAGGCGGCCGGTGAGCGCGAGCTCCATCGCGACGTTGCGCGGTAGCTTGCGCGGCAGGCGGAAGAGCCCGCCCGCGGCGGCGACGAGGTTGCGCTTGACCTCGGGGATGCCGAACACCGCGGTGCGCGACGCGACCAGCAGGTCGCAGGCGAGCGCCAGCTCGGTGCCGCCCGCGAGCGCGGGACCGTCGACCGCCGCGATCAGGGGCTTCGAGCGCTCGCGCGTCACCAGACCGCCGAAGCCGCCGCGCTTGGTGCTCATGCCGCCGGGGTCGGTCGACATCTGCTTCAGGTCCGCGCCGGCGCAGAAGATGTGTCCCTTCGCGGTGCGCGCGCCCGTGAGGATGCCGACCCAGACGTCGTCGTCGGCCTCCAGCTTGTCGATCGCCTCCTCGATGCCCTGCGCGACGGCGGTGTTCACGGCGTTGCGGGCGTCGGGGCGGTTGATGGTGATGACGGCGAGGTTGCCCTGTTTTTCGTAGTCGATCATGCGGCGTTTCTTACTGCGTCGCGGCGTCGGCGTCACGCGGGGAGATGGTGGGCCTGCGATGCGAGTCGCGCGCCGCCGCTCAGTTTCGCCGGTACGGCGAGCTGCGCTCGCCGACCGGCTCAAGGCTTCGCCATTCGCTGCGGCGCGCGACTCGCATCGCACGGCCGTCGTTTCATGTTCCCGGTGGAGACTACGACGTCGACCACGCAAGCAGGGTTGGGGGAGGGGAGGAGGAAGAGGTAGTGGTGACTTTGTGACTCCGGCGGTGACCGAGGTGCGGCGGGCGAAGGTCGAGTTCGAGTTGCTCGCGTACGAGCACGATCCCTCGGCGGCGTCGTACGGGCTCGAGGCGGCGGAGGTGCTCGGGCTCGATCCGCAGAGCGTGTTCAAGACGCTGGTCGCGGAGCGCGACGACGGCGGGCTCGTGGTCGCGCTGGTGCCGGTCGCGCGCACGGTGGACCTGAAGGCGCTCGCGGCGGCGGTCGGCGCGAAGCGCGTCGCCATGGCCGATCCGGCGGCGGCCGAGCGCGCGACGGGCTACGTGGTCGGCGGGATCAGCCCGCTCGGGCAGAAGAAGCGTTTGCCGACGGTGATCGACGACGGCGTGCTGACGCTCGCGCGCGTGCACGTCAGCGCCGGGCGACGCGGGCTCGAGATCGCGCTCGCACCGGCGGACCTGATCCGCCTCTGCGACGCGACCACTGCCGCGATCGCGCGCTGAGTCATCTCGACGAGGGGTCACGCGACCCCTCGCCCCGCCGGGCACAGCCCGGCGGGGCCCCACACCCCGCGCTCCCTTCGGTCGGCCGCACGCTTCGCATGCGGATTCCTGTCTTGGGTCACGCTCCTGGATCGGGGCTCGCGTCAGGCGGCGCGGACGGTCGCCTTGCCGACGATCTTCACCTCGCCCGTCTGGCTCTCGGTGGTGAGCTCGAGGTCGACGAGCTTCTCTCCACCCGCGACGCGCTTGCCCGTGACCTTCGCGCGGCAGGTGATCAGCTCGTCGGGCCAGGTGATCTTCGCGAACCGCGACTGCAGCAGCTTGACGTTGCCGATGCCCGCGAGCCCGGTCACGTACTGGCCGAGGTAGCCCATGCTGAGCATCCCCTGCGCGAACACGCCCGGATATCCCGAGGCCTTCGCGAACTCCTCGTCGACGTGCATCGGGTTGGGATCGCCCGAGGCGCGCGAGTACTCGGCGATCTCGGCCTTGGTGATCGGCCCGCGCTGATGCACCGGCAGCGCGTCGCCTTCCTTCAGCTCGTCGAACTGCAGCATGGGCGTCTCCTCGCGTCGCGTGTACGTCGTCAGCGGCGGCTGACGAGCGTCTGCCGGCTCGCGAACACACGCTTGCCGTTCTGGTCGCTGGCCTCGGTCTCGAGCACCAGGATGTCGAGGATGCCGCTGCGGCCTTCCTTCTCGTAGACGTCGTGGATGCGCGCGGTGAGCGTGAGCGTCTCGCCGGCCTTCACCGGACGCTCGTACTCGAACTCCTGCTCGCCGTGCACGAGGGTCATGAAGTTGAGCCCGAGCTCGTCGAAGGACGACGCGGCGCCGGCCATCGACTGCGCCATGAACGCGATCGGGTAGGTCGGCGGTGCGACGATCGCGCCGAACGGCCCGCTCGCAGCGGCCGCGTCGTCGAGGTAGAGCGGATCGGTCTCGCCGAGCGCGCGCGCGAACGCCTTGACCGACTCGGGGTCGATCGTCGCCGTGACCGCGGGAAACTCGCGGCCGATCAGCGCCCTGTTCGCCACCTCAGCGGCCCTTCCACACCGGCGGGCGCTTCTCCTTGAAGGCAGCGATGCCTTCCTTCGCGTCGTCGCTCATGAAGACGCCGGCCGAGTAGCTCATCTCGCTGTCGAGCGCAGACTTGAGGTCGAGGAAGGTCGCCTTCTTCGCCGACTCCTTGCACGCGCGCACCGCGAGCGGGCCGTTCAGGCAGATCGTATCCGCCCACTCGCGCGCCTTCGCCATCACCTGGTCCTTCGGCACCACGGCGTTGACCAGCCCGATCTCGAGCGCGCGCTGCGGCGTGATGCGTTCCGCGAGCAGCAGCACCTCCATCGCGTTGCACCACGACAGCTGGCGCGCGCTGTGCACCGTCGAGCCGCCGCCGGGGAAGAGGCCGCGGCGCGGCTCGGCGAGCTGGAAGAAGGTGTCCTCGGAGACGACGCGCAGGTCGGTGTTCCACATCATCTCCATGCCGCCCGCGGCACAGATGCCGTTGATCGCCGCGATCACCGGCTTGTAGAGCGCGAACACGCTGCCGTCGGGGAGCGTCGCGCCATCGCGCAGCACCGCGATCAGGCTGTGCGCCATCGTGTACTGCGAGCCTTCCATCTGCTGCTTCGAGCCGCCCTCGCGCAGCTTGTCGGCCTGCTCGGTGACGATGGTGATGAACTTCTTCAGATCCGCGCCGACGCAGTACACGTCGCCGACGCCGGTCAGGATCGCGACGAACGCATCGTCGTCGTCTCGATATCGCACCCAGCAGTCGGCGAGCTGGCCGAAGTGCTCGAGGTCGAGCGAATTGCGCGCCTCGGGGCGGTCGATGGTGATGGTGACGACGTGTCCGTCCTTCGCGTAGTGGATTGCCATGGGCGGCGACGATTCTACGGGTGCGGCGTCGCTGTCAATCGGTCGCTTGAACGCTGGCTGGGATAGTGCCGCGCGGTGGTGGCTTCGAGCGGGCGGGGACGCGCGCGGCTGCCGGCTCCGCTCCGGTCGCCGTGGTCGGGAGGCAATTCAGTCTTCCTTCGGAGCGGCTCCCAAGCAGTCGCTCCGCCGGCAGCCGCGCGCGTCCCCGCTCGGACGCCGTGGCTCATCGCGGTGCGGGCGCCCGCAGCTGGCGCAGGATTCGGGCGGCGTGGGCACGGGCCGGCGCGACGCCTATAGATGCGTCGGCCGCGAGCCATCGACCCCGACTCGCTCGACGAGCGATGGACGTTCCGGAGGAGGAGCCTTGGAGACATCGTTGATCGGGCGGGTGGCCGAGATGGCGGCGCGCGTCGTCCTGCGCGAGGGCACTGTCCGTGCGGTCGAGGACCTCGGCGACGGCTTCCGCCGCGTCGACCTCGACGTCGCGGGCGCGCAGTGGGCGGCTGGGCAGAAGGTCCAGTTCCGCGTGCGCGGCATCGACTTCCGCACCTACACGCCGTTTGCCTGGACCTCGGCAGGCAGCGTGTCGTTCCTCGTCGTGCGCCACGGCACGGGGCCGGCCGCGGCGTGGGTCGAGTCGCTGTCGCTTGGCCAGACGGTGCAGATGTGGGGGCCGCGCAGCGCGATGGATCTCTCGAAGGTGACGGCACCGCCGATCTTCGTCGGTGACGAGACGTCGTTCGCGCTCACCGCCGCGTGGGCGTCCGGCGACCGCGCGAAGGTCGAGGTGCAGCTCTACGAGGTCGGCTCGGTGGACGGATCGCGCGCCGTGCTGTCGCGTCTTGCGCTGGGCGACGACGCGACGCTCGTCGCGCGCACGCCCGGCGACGGACATCGCGACGAACTCGCGCGTCGCGCGGTCGCGCTCGCACAGGCGAACTCTGGCGCGCCGATCGTGCTCACCGGCAACGTGCGCAGCATCAAGGCCGTGCGCGATGCGCTGAAGGCGGCGGGCGTCGCGAGCGTCGTGAAGGCAAAGGCGCACTGGGATCCGAGCCGGAAGGGTCTCGACTGATGGCGGACGCGACGCGCGCGCCGGCGACCGACGGCGCGCGCTCGCTGCTCGGCGAGAGCGCGTACGCGAACACGCGCGACGGACGGCGACTGCACTACGTGTCGGCCGGCAGCGCAGTCGCACCGTCGGTACCGACGGTCGTGTTCGAGGCCGGGATGGGCTCGTCGCGCAGCGCGTGGGCGCTCGTGCAGCCGGCGATCGCCGCGCGGACGCGGGCGGTGGTCTACGACCGCAGCGGCCACGGACGCAGCGCGCGGGACCCGCAGCCGCGGACGCTCGCGCGCGTCGCCGGCGACCTGATCGACCTGCTGCACCATCTCGGCGGCGGACCCTTCGTCCTCGTCGGGCACAGCTGGGGTGGTCCGATCATCCGCCGGGTGAGCGCGATCGAGCCCGCGCTGGTCGCGGGCCTCGTGCTGGTCGATCCATCCGACGAAGGCTTCGACGCCTTCTTCGCGCCCGCGACGATTCGCCAGCAGCGCGTGGTCGCGTCGCTGCTGCCGGGGATGGCGCGCCTCGGGCTCGTGCGGCTCGTGGTGCGCCGCATGGTGCGCGGGCTGCCGCCCGAGGCCGCGGCCGCGATCCTCGCCGAGGACGCGTCGCTCCAGGGCGTGCGCACGCTGCAGTCAGAGCTGCGTCCGTTCACCGCGGACCTGCGCGCGCTGCGCGACGCGCCTCCGCCCGCACCCGACGTCCCGTTCACGACGATCTCCGGCACGCGACCGACGCGCGTCGGCGCGGCGCAGCGCGCGCAGCTCGTCGCGGCACACGAGCGTCGGGCGGCGAGCGCGCCGCGCGGGCGTCACGTTCGCGCGCAGCGCTCGACGCACTACGTGCTGTGGAGCGAGCCGGAGCTGGTGGTGGACGAGATCCTGCGCGTCGTCGACGAGGTTGCGACGCCGGCGTCGAGCGCCGCTTCCGCGTGAGGCCGCGCACGACAGGCCGCGCTAACGTTCTTGCCGCCCCCGGACGATTCTGCTCTGGAAACGACCGATGGCGAGCACGACTTCCGCTGGCGGTGCGGCGCCGCGCGGAAGCGCAGGGACGCCGCAGCCGCTCTTCCAGGCAGGCGACCTCGACGGCTTCTTCGGCCTCGCGATCGACAACCTGATCCAGTTCTTGCTGATCCTGGCGCTCTGCACCGGCGTCCTCGGCTTTCCGATCGACCTGCTGCTGCACACGATCCTGCCGGCGTCGGCGCTGTCGATCGTGATCGGCAACTTCTTCTACGCCTGGCAGGCGCAGCGCCTCTCGGCGCGTACCGGACGTCGTGACGTCACCGCGCTGCCGTACGGCATCAACACGGTGTCGCTGTTCGCGTTCGTCCTGCTGGTCATGCTGCCCGTCAAGCTGGCGGCGCTGGGTCACGGGCTGAGCGACGCCGACGCGGCGCGCGTCGCGTGGCAGATCGGGCTCGCGGCGTGCATGGTTTCGGCGCTGATCGAGCTCGTCGGCTCGCTGGTCGCGGAGCAGATCCGTCGCTACACGCCGCGCGCCGCTCTCCTCTCGACGCTCGCCGGCATCGCGATCAGCTTCATCGCGATGGACTTCGCGACCAAGACCTTCGGCGCGCCGCTGGTGGCACTCCTGCCGCTCGGCGTGATCCTGGTCACGTACTTCTCGGGCACGCACCTGCCGCTGCGCATCCCGGGCGGCGCCTGGGCGCTGCTGCTCGGCACCGCTTCGGCGTGGCTCCTGTGGGGCCTCGGCGACCCGACGCCCGTCGACGCCGCGCGGATCGGCCCCGCGGTCGCGACCGTGGGCTTCTACTGGCCGGTGCCGCTGCTCTCGGACCTCGTCGCGGGCTTCACCAACCCGCTGTTCGCGCAGTACCTGGTCCCGGTGATGCTGCCGATGGGTCTCTTCAACGTGCTCGGCTCGCTGCAGAACATCGAGTCGGCCGAGGCCGCCGGCGACTCCTACCCGACGATGCCGAGCCTCGCGGTGAACGGCGCCGGCTCGGTCGCGGCAGCACTCTTCGGCTCGTGCTTCCCGACCACGATCTACATCGGCCACCCCGGCTGGAAGGCGCTCGGCGCACGCTCGGGCTACTCGGTCCTGAACGGCGTGTTCTTCGCGGCGCTGGCGCTCTTTGGCTTGACGTACCTGATCAACACCTTCGTGCCGATGGAAGCCGGCATGGCGATCGTGCTGTGGATCGGCGTGATCATCACCGCGCAGGCCTTCCAGGCGACGCCGTCCGAGCACGCGCCCGCGGTCGCGGTCGGCCTCTTTCCGGCGATCGCGGGCTGGGGCGTGCTGATCCTGACGCAGACCCTCGGCGCCGCCGGCAACGCGCTCGGCGACCAGGGCCTCGCGGCGCGCGTCCTCGCCGACCCGAAGGCCTTCGCGATGGCCGGGCTCGATCTGACCGGGCTCGTCGCGCTGTCGCAGGGCTTCATGCTCACCTGCATGGTCTGGTCGGCGATCAGCGCCAACCTGATCGACCGCCGCTTCCGGACCGCCGCGGTCTGGGCGGTGATCGGCGCGGTCGCCGCGTTCTTCGGCTTCGTGCACGCCGGCTCGCTGACGCCCGCCGGTGGCATGTACGACATCGGCTTCGCGAGCGGCTGGCGCTGGTCTGTCGGCTACGTCGCGTGCGCCGCGTTCTTCCTGTTCGTCGAGCGCGTCGGCGCGGCGCGGACCCACTGAGGTCCGCGCCGCGCCGGCGGCGTCAGGCGCCCGACGCGCGCGCGTTCAGAGGTAGACCTTGAACCCGCCGTAGTAGTTGCGACGGTACGCCGGATCGATGCCGTCGCTGCGGATGCGGGCGTAGTAGTTCTCGTTGAAGATGTTGTTGACGCCGAAGTAGAGCGCGACGTTCTCCTGGTAGACGTTCGCCTCCATCGTCAGGTCCCACACGTTGTAGCCGGGGATGTAGAAGTCCTGGCTGTTGTTGTCGTTGGCGAACATGTCGTCGGTCGCCGTCGTCAGCAGGCTCGCCTTGCCGTAGACCGGATGCGTGTACTGGAAGCCTGCGCGTACCAGCCAATCCGGCGCGTAGGCCGGCGTCTTGCCGTCGAACGGACCGCGGATGAACTCCGCGTTCAGCAGCATCAGGTTGCCGTACAGCGAGAGGTCGCCGAAGCGCGCGGCGAAGTCGGTGCCGTTCAGGTCGTCGTACATGCCGACCATGCCGATCTCGGTCGCCGCCTCCCAGCCGTAATAGCGCGCGCGGCCGACGTTGCGGACCTCGCTCAGGTTCTCGGTGATCTGCACGGTGCCGATCTGGTTGTCGAAGTCCATCCAGAAGAGGCTCGTGTCCCAGTACGACCACGGCGTCGGGTTGCCGCGGAAGCCGAGCTCGTACTGCCAGACGCTGCTCGCGTCGAGGTTGCCGGCGACGATCTGCGTCGGGCTCGTCGGCACCGCCTGCGTGAAGATCTGCGGGCGGTACGCGGAGGACGCGTTGCCGTAGATCTCGACGGTGGGCAGCAGCGTGTAGGTGACGCCCATGCCGACCAGCGGCACGACGTCGACCTTGCTCTCGTCGGCGAGCGGCACGCCCGCCGCGGTCTTGTCGACGTTCACCTGCTCGTCGACCGCCTCGGAGTAGGTCTCGAGGCGCACCGCCGGGATCAGCGCCAGGTCACCGAAGGAGAATCGGTTCTCGGCGAACGCGGCGCCGTAGTTGGTGTAGCGCTCGCTCTTGTTGCGGACGGCGCCGGTGTTCGCGTCGGGCGCGGCGCCGCGCTTGTCCGTGCGCGGCGACGTGTCGTGGTAGTACATGATGCCGGCGGTGAGGGTGTTGTCCTCGTCCCACGCCGACCAGTTCTGCCGCACGCGCGCGTCGAGGCCGGCGGTGTGGAAGACCTGATCCTCGATCTGGTTGGTCTGCGCGGCCTCGCCGCTCGGCAGGGTGCCGAAGCCGCCGCCGCGCTGCCGCCGGCTCCAGCGGCTGTAGTAGCCGCCCCACGCGAGCACGCGCAGATAGGTGTCCGGCGTGATCTCGTTCTCGTACGCCGCCGAGCCGATGTAGCGCTTCAGCCGGAAGCGGTCGAAGAAGCGCGAGGTCGCGTTGCGGTCGACCTGGTAGAGCACCGCGTTGTCGGCCTCCGTCAAGCGCAGGCCGCCCGGCTCGCCGTGCTCCTCGTTGTAGCCGTCGAACGCGAGCTTGACGTTGCTCGTGTCGTCGATCGAGTACACGCCCTTGACGCTGCCCGAATACAGGCCGAAGTCGCTGTTCGCCTCGCGGAAGCCGTCGCCCTGCTTCTGGTAGTAGTAGGTGTAGTAGCCGAGGCGGTCGTACGTCCCGCTGAGCGCGTTGTACGTCGAGTAGTAGTTGTCGCTGCCGAAGGTCTGGTTCGTGTAGAAGGAGAACGGCGTCGACGGGTTCGGCTTGCGGGTGACGAAGTTCAGCGAGCCTCCCGGCTGCGGTCCGTAGAGCAGCGCCGCGCCGCCGTGCACGAAGTCGAGCTGCTCGATCGAGTCGAGCGGCGGCATGTAGTAGTTCTCCGGATAGCCGAACAGGTCGGCCGCGATCGGCACGCCGTCCTTGAGCACCTGCGTGAACTGCGTGCGGTGCGGATCGAGTCCGCGGTAGCCGATGCTGACCAGCGGCGTCGACTCCTCGGCGAGGATCAGGCCGGGCGTGCGCGACAGGAGCTGCCGGTAGTTGTCATTGACGATCTTCGGCGGCTCGGTCGGGTCGATGACCGTCGTCTTCTTGCCGGCGTAGATGTCGACGCCCTCGACGTCGGGCAGGAAGCGCGGGATCTCGCGCTCCGCCTCGACGCGCTGCTCGTCGAGGCGGACGGCCTCGGGGGACTTTCCGGCCGCACCCGCCGGGGGGGGCGGGTTCTCCGCTGCGGCGCTGGCGGCGCCGAGCAGGACCGTCGCGAGGGCGGCGGTCAGGGTGGTCGCGATGCGGCGCGGCTCCCGGCGACGTGGGCCGCTCGGGGCGCGGGACGACGATCTCATGCGGTTGGGCCCTCCTGGTTGCGTCTCGTTCTGAAACTGAAATTCAATTTCAAGGGGCGTCCGGTACTGGAGGGCGTGCCGCCATGTCAAGGCGTTGCCCGCCAAAGAGGCAGGAAGGGCGTCTTGACGGCCTTCGCGCGGTTGCCTAGACAGTCGATTTTGAAATCGATTTTCAAGTGACCGCGGCGCGACACGACGGACCGCGGTCACGAAAGGCTCAGCTCACGCCACGGCTCGATCTACAGGCGGCGACGGCTTCCCCGTTGCCCGCGGATCTCCCCGAGACGCCGCGGCACGCGTCCGACGGCGGGCTCCCGCCGTCGCTCGCCGCGCGCGCGTACGGTCCGGCGTGGGTGATCGCGGTGGTCGCCCACCTGGCCCTCGTCGGAGTCGCCCTGATCCCGGCCGGTCCGCCGCCCGCCGAGGAGCCGCTGGTGCGCCTGGTGTTCGTCGAGCCGCCGCCACCGCCGCCCGCACCGCTCGGGGCGCCGAACGGAGCCGGCACGATCCAGGCGATGCCCGAACCGGTGCTCGAGCCGAAGGCCCCCGAGGCGCCCAAGGAGGCGCCGAAGCCCGAGGTGAAGGAGCCCGACCGCCTGCAGCGCGTCGACGCGAAGGCGAAGCCCAAGCCCAAGCCGAAGCCGCAGCCGAAGGCGCCGGCGAAGCCGGCCGAGGAACGGCGCGAGCCGACGCCCGCGGAGATCGCGCCCGGCATCGCGACCGGCTCCGTCGGCGGCGAGGCGGGCGGCGTCGTCGGCGGCGTCGCGGGCGGCATCGTGGGCGGGGTCGTGGGCGGCACCGGGACGCAGCCCGTTCCCGCCGGACAGGTCGCGCACCCGCCGACCCTCGTGCACCGCGTCGCGCCGACCTATCCCGACGACGCACGCCGGCGCGAGATCGAGGGGTTGGTCGTGCTCGAGGCGGTGCTCGACCGCGACGGTCGCATCGAGCCGGGGGTCAAGGTGGTGCGCTCGATCCCGGCGCTCGACGAGGAGGCATTGCGGGCGGTGCAGCAGTGGCGCTTCCGCCCGGCGCGCGATGCGAGCGGCCGCACGCTGCGCGTGATCCTCGAGGTGCCGATCCGCTTCGTCCTGCGCTGAGGGCCGCCAGCGCCGCCCACGACGATTCCGTTGGAGGAATGATGCAGTTCAATCTGATCGAGCTCTGGCCGGCGATGGGGCCGCTCGCGAAGGGGGTGATGATCCTCCTCGCGGCGATGTCGCTCGTCTCGCTCGCGGTCGCGGTCGAGCGGGTGCTGAAGCTCGTGCGTGCGGCGCGTGAGTCGGCGGCCTTCCTCGTCGCGTGGCGCGCCGCCCTGCGCGACCGCGGCGTGGTCGCGGCGGCCGCGACCGCGGAGCCGTTCGAGCGCAGCTACGTCGCGCACCTCGTCACCGAGACGACGCAGGTGATCGGCGATCCTCAGGACGCGTCGCGCGACTGGCTCGAGGCCTTCGATCGCACTGCGCGCCGGGTGATCGTGGCCGCCGGGGTGGACGCGAAGAAGGGTCTCGGCGTGCTCGCGACCGTCGGCTCGACCGCTCCCTTCGTCGGCCTCTTCGGCACGGTCGTCGGTATCGTGACCGCGTTCCACACCATGGGGATCACGGGCCAGGGGGGCCTCGGCTCGGTCTCGACGGGCATCGCCGAGGCGCTGATCGCGACCGCGCTCGGCATCCTGGTCGCGATCCCGGCGCTGTGGATGTTCAACTACCTGACGCAGCGGATCCAGAACCTGGTCGCCGAGCTCGAGTGCGTCGCCGAGGAGCTGGCGGTGACGGCGCTCGGCGAGACGCGCAGCGGCGCCGCACGTCCGCGTCACGTCGTCGGACGCTGAGCGGGTTGCAGCGATGGCGGTCAACGCGACCAGCAACGACGACCTGAAGGCCGAGATCAACGTCACCCCGCTGGTCGACGTCGTCCTCGTCCTGCTCATCATCTTCATGGTGGTGACGCCGCTGCTCAAGCAGGAGGTGCCGATCGAGCTGCCGCTCGCGACCAACAGCCGCGGCGCCGAGGACGCGACGCAGGTGACGGTCAGCCTGTCGGTCGACGGTCGCGCGCTGATCGACGGCGTCGAGATCCCGCCCGACGACCTCGTCGCGCGCCTCACGGCGATGTACGCCGACCGTCCCGACAAGACGATCTTCCTCGAAGCCGACCGCGGGCTGTCGCACGGGCGCGTCGTCGACCTGATGGACGACTGCCGCGAGGCCGGCATCGCACGCATCGGGATCATCACGAAGAAGGACACGGCCGCAGCGCCGTCGCAGGCGGTGGCTCCCGCGCCGGCGCTCGTCCCGGCGCCCGGCGCTGCCGCACCGGCGTCGTAGGGGCGCACCCGCCCGTGGCTGGTGTCCTGCCGCCGCAGCGAGTATCGTCCGGCCCATGCCGCTTCGCCGACCGCTCCGCTTCCTCGCCGCGCCGTCGGTCGTGGTCGCTTTGCTGGTGGTGGCCCTGCCGCTCGGCGGCCCGGTCGCGTGCGACGGCTGCAGCACCTCGATCGAGACGTCCTCGCTGCCCGACGGCGTGGTCGGCGAGGAGTACTTCGTGCAGCTCGACTCCGACTGCGGCGGCGACCAGTGGTTCCTCGACGAGGGCAACCTGCCGCCGGGCATCGCGCTGTCGAACGGCGGCAAGCTCACCGGCGCGCCGCTGCTCGCCGGCATCTACACGTTCACGATCGGGGTCGTGGACTACGACGACGGCGACTTCGCGTTTCGCGGCTTCGTCCTGACCGTCCTGTGACGCAGCACTCGACGCAGCAATCCGGAGCCGCGCCGCGGCTCGTCGCGTTCGCGCTGTTGCTGGCCACCGTCGCCGGATGCTCGGGCGGTCTCCCGGCGGGCAAGCTCTACCCGATCCGCGGCGAGGTGGTCTCGATCAACGCGTCGCGCAGCGAGGTCGTGCTGCACCACGAGGCGATCGCCGGCTTCATGCAGGCGATGACGATGCCCTTCCCGGTCGCGAGCCGCGAGCTTCTGGACGGAATCGAGCCCGGCGACCGGGTGGAAGGCGTGCTGGTGGTCGAGGGCGCGCGCTACGCGCTGCAGAGCCTGGCGAAGCTGCCGCCGCCGGCGGACGACGGCGCGCCCGCGTCCTGACCCTCGCGGCACGAGCGCAAAGCGCAAAAGTAATCATTGACCCGACGCGCGGCACCCCGATAATCCTCGCCGCATGCGGACGTCGTTCTCGCTCCTCGCCCTGACGGTCGTGGCTCTGGTTGCCGGCGTGGTGCCGGCGTCGGCGTGGACGGCCCGCATCGCGGGCGTCGAGAGCCTCGACGACGAGCTGCGCGACGTCGCCGGCGACGCGGCCGGCAACCTGATCGTCGCGGAGGACGACAGCGTCGCCAAGCACGCGCGCGCCGACGGCGCGCAGCTCTGGCGGACGCGCCTGGTCGACGTCGTCGATGCGGTGAACTTCCTCACCACCGTCGCGGTCGACGCGACCGGCGACGTCGTGGTCACCGGCGTCGTCGCCGAGTACGCGACGCTCCCCGACGTGCTCGTGGTCAAGCTGTCCGGCACCGACGGCCAAGTGCTGTGGCGCCACCGCTTCGACGGTCCGGGCAACAGCTCCGACTACGGGGTCGACGTCGCCGTCGATCCGGGCGGCGACGTGATCGTCGGCGGAACGTCGTACTTCATCGGCGAGGACATGCTCGTGCTCAAGATCGACGGCCGCACCGGCGAGAAGAAGTGGCACGCGGTCCAGCCCGGGCCGGGCGTCGGTCAGGATCAGGGGCTCGCGGTGGCGGTCGACGCGAACGGTGACGTCGCCCTGGCGGGCGACTCCACCGTGGGGATCGTCGATCGCTTCGCGGTGATCAAGGTGCGCGGCACCGACGGCAAGCTCCTGTGGCGCGGCACCGCGGGCACCGGCAACGAGAACGGCCAGGCGACCGCGGTCGCGTTCGACCCGGCGGGCGACGTGGTCGTCGTGGGCTCGATCGCGTTCGCGGCGACCGGCTTCGACGTCGCGGTCGTCAAGTTCGACGGCGCGACCGGCGCCGAGCGCTGGCATCGCTACGTGGATGGCGACGCGCACGAGTTCGACTTCGGCAGCGACGTCGCGGTGGACGCAGCCGGACGGATCGCCGCGCTCGGCCGGGTGATCAACGAGGACACCAAGGCCGACCTCGTCGTGCTGCGTCTCGAGCCGGACGGCTCGGAGGCGTGGCGGCGCGTCATCGACGGTGGCGCGAGCGGCTATGACGTCGCCGAGGCCGTCGCCATCGCCGGCGGTCGCGTCGTCGTCAGCGCGGGGATCGACGGCACGGGCTGGGACTACACGCGCTTCGCGGCATTCGGGCTCGACGCCGCGAGCGGCGTCGAGGTGTGGCGGCGCCTGCGCGACGGTGATGCCGGCGGGCGCGACCGCGCGACGCGCGTCGCGGTCGGTACCGGCGGGCAGGTGTTCGTCGCCGGGCGGCTCGCGAACCTCGGAACGAAGGACGACGGGTTCGTCCTCGACCTCGCCGCCGCGAGCGGCGTCAAGCAGTGGGACCTGACCATCAACGCGACCGTTCCCGATCCCGACGACCGCGCGGAGGCCGTGGCCATCGCCGCGGACGGTGGCGCGATCGTCTCGGGGACGATCGGCACGCGGCGCACGGCGGAGGACTTCACCGTGGTGAAGCTCACCGCGTCGGGCGCCGAAGCCTGGCGCACGCGGATCGACGGCGCCGTGCACCTCGACGACGTCGGCGGTCCGGTGGTCGTCGCGCCGGCCGGGCACGTGTTCGCCGCCGGAACCACGCTCGACGGGCCCGGGTTGCCGTCGATGGATCCGCGCTTCCCGGGCCATCCCCCCGTGAACGACGTCACCATCGTCAAGCTCGACGGGGCGACCGGATCCGAGGAGTGGCGCAGCGCCCCCGATTTCGGTCGCCGCGGCCTCGGGGCCGTGCCGACGGACCTCGCGCTCGCCGGGTCCGACCTGGTGGTCGGCGGCTGGTTCGGCACGCTCGACTTCGATTGCCGCTCCGCCGTGGTGAAGCTCCGCGGCGCCGACGGCGTCGAGCTCTGGCGCCGGCTCTACTTCTTCGACGTGCTCCCGGAGGACCCCGTCGAGGTGGAGGTCGACGGCGCGGGCGACGTCGTGGCTGCGGCGCAGAGCCACGTCGAGAAGCTGCGCGGCAGCGACGGCGCGACCGTCTGGGGCCCCCGCTTCGGCAACCTGGTCACGCGGGACATGGCGCTCGATGTGCAGGGCGACGTGCTGCTCGCCGGGACCGACGGTCTCGCGTTCGCCGTCGAGAAGGTCCGTGGCGCCGATGGCGGCACCGCCTGGGCGGCGACCCTCGGCGTGGGCCGGGCGCTCGCGGTGCGGGTGGACGCGTCCGGCGACGTGCTCGCCGCCGGGGTGCTCGAGGTGAACGGCGGCGAGCGGATCGCGGTGGTCAAGCTCGACGGCGAGGACGGCTCGACCTCGTGGTCGCGCATCGCACCCGGTCGCACGCCGGCGGAGGGCCTCTCGCTCGCCCTCGACGCCGCCGGCGACGCCGTGGTGGCGGGCACCGCATCGATGGCGGGCCGGGGCCGGGACCTCGCCGTGCTCAAGCTGCGCGGTGACAGCGGCCGGATCCGCTGGCGACGTCTCGTCGACGGCGGCGCGCGCGAGGACGACCGCGCGCGGGCGGTCGCGATCGATGCGGCCGGGAATCCGTTCGCGGCGGGGGTGCTCCGGGGCAGCCGTTCCGGGGACGACTTCGGCGTCGTGCGCTTCGACGGGCGGAGCGGCCGCTTTCGTTGACGCCCAACCGACGTATCGACGAGCTTCGCCGACCACGAGGGGATGGAGGATCGCTCGGTGTCTTCAATCTGACGTCCGCACCGGCTTCGCCGACCACGAGGGGATGGAGGATCGCTCGGTGTCTTCAATCTGACGTCCGGCGGGTCGCGCCGGGAAAGAAACGAACGGCGCTTCGCTGGCGACAGGGGAACCACTTCGATTACGGTGGGCCCATGGCGTCGGAAAAGTTCCCCATCGACCTCGGTGCGCTGAAGACGGTCAAGCTCGACCCCGCGAAGAGCGAGCTGACCGACGACCAGCGTGCCGCGCTGACCCACAACATCCAGCTCTGCCGCGACGCGATCGTGTTCTTCACGGCGCTCGCCGGGGCGAAGGGTCTGTCCGGTCACACCGGCGGCGCCTACGACACGGTGCCGGAGGTGACGATCGTGCGCGGCTTCATCGCCGGCGGCGCGCCGATCGTGCCGATCTTCTTCGACGAGGCGGGCCACCGCGTCGCGACGCAGTACCTGCTGAGCGTCCTCGAGGGCGCGATGCCGGCCGAGAAGCTGCTGCACTACCGCGAGTTCGACAGCGGCCTACCGGGCCACCCCGAGAAGCTGTTGACGCCCGGCGTGCACTTCAGCTCGGGACGCCTGGGCCACATGTGGGCGTTCGTGAACGGCGTCGCGATGGCGAATCCCGGCAAGGCGGTCGTGCTGCTCGGCTCGGACGGCAGCCAGATGGAGGGCGACGACGCGGAAGCCGCGCGCCTCGCCGTCGCGCAGCAGCTCAACGTCAAGATCCTGGTCGACGACAACAACGTCACCATCGCCGGGCACCCGCAGGAGTACATGCCGGGCTATGACCTGACGCGCACGCTCACCGGGCACGGGCTCAACCCCGAGACGGTGATGGGCGAGGACCTCGACGAGCTCTACGTCGTGCTCGCGCGCGCGTTCCGCGAGCCGAAGCCGCACGCGCTGATCATCAAGCGACACATGGCGCCGGGCATCGAGGGGGCGGAGGGCAGCCCGCACGCGCACGAGGTCCTGAAGACCGAGGTCGCGGTCAAGCACCTCGAGAAGCGCGGCCAGACCGCCGCCGTCGAGATGCTGAAGGCCGCGAAGGGTGACAAGAGCCCGCTCACCTACGAGGGCAGCTCGGGCGTCGGCAAGAACCGCGACGACTTCGGCAAGATCGTGAACGGCATCCTCGACGGCATGTCCGCCGAGGATCGCGTCGCGCGCGTGCGCGTGTTCGACAACGACCTCGAGGGGTCGTGCGGCCTGCACCACATCCGGAAGGAGCACCCGGAGGTGTTCGTGCGCGGCGGCATCATGGAGCGCGGCAACTTCTCGGCCGCCGCGGGCTTCGGCTCCGAGAGGGGCAAGCAGGGCATCTTCGCGACCTTCTCCGCGTTTCTCGAGATGTGCGTCAGCGAGATCACCATGGCGCGCCTCAACTTCTCGAACGTGCTCGCGCACTTCAGCCACAGCGGCGTCGACGACATGGCGGACAACACCTGCCACTTCGGCATCAACTCGATGTTCGCCGACGGCGGGCTCACGCCCGGCCACGGCGAGGACGAGACGCGCCTCTACTTCCCCGTCGATCAGCACCAGTTCGCGGCCTGCGTGAAGCGCGTCTTCGACGACCCGGGTCTGCGTTTCGTGTTCTCGACGCGCGCGCCGGTGCCCGACATCCTCGGCGAGGACGGCAAGCCGCTGTTCGCGGGCAAGGCGTTCGAGCCGGGCAAGGACGACGTCGTGCGCGACGCGCAGGGCGGCGGCTACGTCGTCGCCTTCGGCGAGACCGTGTACCGGGCGCTCGACGCCGTGATCCGCCTGCAGCGCGACGGTGTGAAGGTGGGGCTCATCAACAAGCCGACGCTCAACGTCTACGACGAGGCGACCATGAAGACGCTCGCCGCCGCACCGTTCGTGCTGGTGGCCGAGGCGTTCAACGTCAAGACCGGACTCGGCAGCCGCTTCGGCTCGGAGCTGCTGCGGCGCGGCTTCAAGGGCCGCTTCGACCATATCGGGACGCACAAGGAAGGCGTCGGTGGGCTCTGGCAGCAGATGGGCCACCAGGGTCTCGACCCCGAGGGCATCACGAAGGCGATCCGCCGCCTGCTCTGATCCGCGCGCGCACGACGCCGCGACGCGTGCTGCGCGTGCGTCGCGGCGCCGTGCGACAATTCGTCGCGTTGCGATCGTGACCCGCAGAGCCCACTTCTCTGCGCGGTGGGGATGCGTCTACGCGGGTCTTCGTGCGCCGGCTTCGTGCCGGCGGTGCTGTGCGGTCTCGTCCTGTCGCTCGTGCTCGCGACGCCGGCCACGGTCGCGGCGCACGGTGAGGACTTCATCGAGATCGCGTCGACGACGAACGGCGGCGGCAGCCTCGGCGCACTCTACGACTTCGGCACCCCGCTCGAGCCGACGTTCAGCCTGAGCGCCGGCGGCTACTCGCTCTACACCACGATCTTTCCGGGCTTCGGCCTCCTCGCGAGCGACGATCCGGGAGCGTCGGCCTTCCGTCTGGACGACGGAGTCCCGGTGCGTCTCGAGGTGGTCGCGATCAACGGCGGCTGCCCCGCGCCGCCCGCCAACCGCTGCGTGTCGGTGAAGCTCGGCTCGACCGTGCTCGACGACGCGGGCGAGTCGTTCTCGCTGGGGAGCACGCCGGGCATCAGCGACGTCCACCCCGAGTGGAGCCTCACGCTGCCCGATGGCGTGACCGGCGACTTCACGATCACGCTCCGGCTCACCACGACCAGCGGCAAGTACCAGGCGTCGAGTCCGTTCGTCGTGACCCTGCGGCGCGCGGCCGCCGCGACGCCGAGCCCGGCGCCGACCGCGACGCCCGCGCCGACGCCGAAACCGCCGACCGCGACGCCCCCACCGACGGCGACGCCGAAGCCGAGCGCCACGGCACAGGCCACGCCGAAGCCGTCCGCGAGCCCGCAGCCCACGGTGAAGCCGACCGGCACCGCCAAGCCGACCGCGACCCCGAAGCCGACGAGCACGCCGAAGCCGCGGCCCAGCGCGACGCCGAAGCCCACCGCGACCACGGCGGCGACGCCGCCGCCGCCCGACGAGACGCCGACACCGACGAGCGCGACGCCGCGTCCGAGCGCGACGCCGCAGCCGACCGCCACGCCACGGCCGACCGCGACCACCGCGCCAACGCCCACTCCCGCACGCACGCCCGTGCCGACGGCGACGCTGCGTCCCACGGTGACGCCGGCGCGGACCGCCACCCCGGCGCCGACCGCCGCGGTCGCCGTCGGTGTCGCGGCCGAGCTCGCGGTGCCGCACGCGGGCGGTGCCGGCGACCAGCTCCTCTTCTACTACGACGCGCGCCCGAGCTTCACGACCTTCGTCAATCTCGCGAACCTCGGGGCGAGCACGCTCACCGTGCGCCTGCGCTTCTACGGCCCGGACCTGCGCACGGCGATCGACCGCGACGAGGTGCTGCCGCCGAGCGGCACGCGCACGCTCAGCCTCGACGCGCTGGTCGCGGCCGGCCTGCCGCGTCAAGCAGGACTCGTGGTCGCCGCCGGCCTCGACCCGGCCGGCGAGCCGGTGGTGACGCGTGCGCTCGCGGGCAACTTCACGATCGCGAATCTGCAGACGCAGTCCGCCTGGGGGGCACCGGCGATCGCGCGTACCGGCATGGTCCGGCAGGGCGGCGCGACGGTGCCCGCACCGCTCGGGACGCCGCTCGACGGGGTCACGGCGCGCCTGCAGCAGGTCCGCCCCGCGGCGCTCGACCTCGCGGTGTACTACGACCCGCTCGACCTCGAGCCGGTCGAGCGCGGCGGCAACCAGCTCGTCTTCGCGTCGTTCGCCGACGTCTTCGGCGACGGGCTCGCGCTGCTGCCGGCGGCGCAGGCGTGGCGCGTCGCCGCGACGCGCGGCTCGGGCGAGGCGATCGCCGACGTCGCGCACGCGACGCAGGCGGTCGAGGTGACCGACCTCGCGTCGGTCGCCGGCGACGCGGTGCACGGCTCGGCGGGACGGCTGTCGCTCGTCGCGCAGGGCGCGACCGCACCGAACCGTCTCGTGTTCTTCGTCGAGTCGCTCGGCACGTTCGCGACCGGCTACCTCCTGCCGCCGGTCGCCCCCGGGGAGACGCAAGGCGACGCGGCACCGGCGACGCTCGAGTCGCCCGCCGCGCGCGGTGATCAGGCGATCCTCTACTACGACTGCCGCGACGGATTCACGACGTTCCTGAACGTCGCCAACCAGGGGGCGGAGCCCGTCAGCGTGGCCTTGGTGCTGTACGGCCCGGCGATGGAGGCGCCGTTCGAGACCACGGTCGAGCTCGCTGCCCGCAGCAGCAGGACGATCGACGTGAGCGCGTTGCGCGCGGACGGGCTGCCGGCGCGGGCCGGGCTCGCGTTCGCGACCGGCGTCGACGCGCAAGGCGGCGCCGTCGCGACGCAGTCGCTCGCCGGCGTGTTCACGGTCGCGAACCTGGCGACGCAGTCGGCGTGGGGCGGGCCCGCGATCGCGCGCGCCGCGATCCGTGCCCGCGGCGGCGGCTTCGAGGTCGCCGCGCGCGGCGCGCCGATCGACGGCGACGCCGTCGTCCTGCAGCGTCTCGTCGCGACGCGGCACGACGTGGCGGTGTTCTACGACCCAGCGACGCTCGAGCCCGCGAGCCTCGGCGGCAACCAGATCGTGCTCGCGTCGTTCGCCGACGCGTACGACGGCGGCCACACGGCCACGCCCGCGTCGAGCACGTGGAGCTTCGCCGCCACGCGCAGCAACGGCTCCGGCGTCGCGAGCGGCGAGCGCGGAGTGACCGGCGTCGTGCTGACGGACCTCGAGGAGGTCGCAGGCGGCGGCGTCGCGGGCGCGGCGGGACGCCTGCGTCTCGAGGCCGACGCCGGCGCCGCGAACGGCTTCGCGCTCTTCGTCGAGTCGCTGGGAACGTTCGCGACCGGCTACCGGCTCCCCGCGCTGCCGCGCTGAGCAGGCGCGCGCAAGCGCAAAGTCCGAGCGGGATGCGACGCCATGTCGCATCCCGGCTCGCGAGCGATTCGGGTAGGACGCTGGGCGAGCGAAGGAACGTCTCCAGAACCCGAATCAACGAGGAGCCCGATGAAGAACAGCCGGATCGCACTCGCCACCACCCTGCTCGGGTGCACGCTCGCCGCCGCGAGCGTCGCGCACGGGCACGCCACCTACAACGTCTCCGGCTACGGCTCCGGCCTCGGCGGGAGCACGAACGGCGCCGACGGCCTGCCGACGGCCGTCCCGCCCGCGACGTGGACCAACGGCGGCGCCGACGGCTACGTCGGCGGCCTGCCCGCGATGTGGTACGCGGGCATGCACAGCACGACGCAGGTGCGCATCGTCCAGACCGGCGGCGCGGGTACGCCGCCGTCGGGCAGCCTGCTGCAGCAGATCAACTCGTACAACGCGAGCAACGATCCGGATCTGCCGACCGACCGCGTGCTCGCCGTCGGCGGCAAGTCGTGGTCGGATCCCGACAACGAGAACCAGGGCTGGGGCCACGGCCTCGACTTCGGCCTCATCCACTACTCGCCGATCGACACGCTGCTCGGCGGCGGTCCGATCAAGTTCACGGTCACGCTGACCGACGATCCGACGGACTCGCCGGGCGTCCGCCTCGCCTTCGCGCTCTACAAGGGCTGGGACGGCAACCCGCTCTCGAGCCGTCACGCGACGTGGGTCTCGTCGCCGAGCCCGGTCGACGATCCGCTCGGCTCGACGGGCCTGACGCTGGTCGACTTCGCGGTCGCGACGGCGGCGGGCGGCACCGTCAGCCGCTCGTTCGAGCTCACCGCGGAGACGGCGGGCGAGTACACGATCGTCATCGGCGCGCTCGGCGGCGTCGCGGGCCAGTACGAGGTCGTGCTCACCACGACGCCGTACGCCGGCGCCGAGCAGTGCGAGGCCGATCTCGCGATCTGCGAGGGCGACCTCTCGACGGCCGAGGCCGCCCTCACGCAGTGCCAGAGCGATCTCGCCGCCGCGTCGCAGGACGCCGACGGTGACGGCGTGGCCGACGGCAACGACACCTGCCCGGCGACGCCCGCCGCGACCGCCGTCGATCAGGAAGGCTGCTCGCTGGCGCAGTTCTGCTCGCCGACCAACGCCACCACGGCGGCCGGCAAGAAGCTCTGCCAGCGGCTCGACTGGCAGAACGACGAGCCGGTGATGAAGCTCAACCTCAAGGCCGGCGAGGTCGACTGCAAGGTCGCGAAGAACGGCAAGGGCACCGCGGACGACACCTGCATCCCGGCGTTCTGAGCCCACGGCGCGGCCGCGGCGTGCGGGGTCGGTCCACCCCGTGCGCCGCGCGCGACGCGCGCGCAGGCTCGCTCGCTCCTTGCCTGCGTGCGCGTCCACCCGCACCGGCGATCCGCCGGACGTCGCCACGATCGCTCGCGACCGTGGCGGCGTCCGGCGCGTCGCGCTAGAGCAGCGCGGCGTCGCCGGAAGGAGAGCAGCTCATCGCCACCACGCACGGAAGCAGCGCGCTGCGCGCGACGATCGCGGGCATCGCCGTCCTCGTCCTGACGATCGCGCACCACGCGTACGGCGCGGTGCTGTTCGCGACACCGTGGCGCAACCACGTCGCGCACGTCGCCGGATGGCAGATCGCGCTGCTGCTCGCGCTCTACGCGGGCTACCGCTTCGCGCGCGGCGCGACCGCGCGGCGCGTCGTGCTCGCGGTGCTGCTCGCGGCGCTGCTGCTCGGACCGGTCGCCTGGATCGGGCTCTTCGAGGGCGGCTACAACCACGTGCTGAAGATCGTCCTGTACGCGGTCGGTACGCCGCAGGACGTGCTCGCCCGGCTCTTCCCACCGCCCACCTACGAGCCGCCGACCGACTTCCTGTTCGAGGCGTCGGGCGTGCTGCAGCTCGTGATCGCGCTGCTCTGCCTCCGCTGGGTGCGCGGGATCGCCTGGCGCGAGGAGCGCCGCGCGACGGCCAGCGTCGCACGCTCCGCCTGACCGTCCGCACGCCGCGCACGCCTGCGACACGATGTCGCACCGAGGCGTGCAAGGCGGAAATCCCTTGGCGCACACGGAGCGCCGCGCTACCTCGCGTGCGCCGGTCGCGACGTGCGTCGCCCACGAGGTTCCACGATGACCTTCCCGCATTGCCGTGCGCTTCGTCGCGCGCTCGTCTGCGTCGCGCTCCTCGGTGCGTGCGCCGCGTCCTCGCACGCCGCAGCGGCGTCCGACTTCGTCACCTTCGAGAGCGGCCAGGTGCGGCCTCTCGCGCTGACGCCGGACGGCGCGCATCTGCTCGCGGTCAACACGCCCGACAACCGCCTCGAGGTGTTCGACGTCGGGCCGGGCGGCCTCACGCACGCGGCGTCGATTCCCGTTGGCCTCGAGCCGGTGGCGGTCGCGGCGCGCAGCGAGACCGAGGTCTGGGTCGTCAATCATCTGTCGGACAGCGTGAGCGTCGTCGACCTCGCGGGTCCGGCGCCGCGGGTGATCGACACCCTGCTGGTCGGCGACGAGCCGCGCGACGTGGTGTTCGCCGGGCCCGGCCGCAGCCGCGCGTTCGTCACCGCCGCGCGCCGCGGCCAGAGCCGGCCCGGCGACGCGCAGCTCACGAGCCCCGGCGTCGGCCGCGCCGACGTCTGGGTGTTCGACGCGCTCGCGCGCGGCACCGCACCCGGCGGCACGCCGCTCGGCATCGTCACCCTGTTCGGCGACACGCCGCGCGCGCTCGCGACCTCCCCCGACGGCGCGACGGTGTACGCGGCGGTCTTCCACAGCGGCAACGGCACCACGGCGCTCGGCGAGGACGTGGTGTGCGACGGCGGTGCGAGCGCGGCGCCGTGCCTCGTCGACGGCGCGCTCGTCCCCGGCGGCGTGCCCGGACCGAACGACGACGCGCTGGGCGTGCTCGCGCCCGAGACGGGCCTGATCGTCGCGCACGACCCGGCGTCCGGCGACTGGCTCGATTCGCTGGGCCGCGACTGGAGCGGTGCCGTGCGCTTCGCGCTGCCCGACCTCGACGTGTTCGCGATCGACGCGGCGACGCTCGCGCCGGGCCAGAGCTGGGCGCGCGTCGGCACAGTGCTCTACGACCTCGCGGTGAACCCGGCGAGCGGGCGCATCTACGTGAGCAACACCGAGGCGGCGAACGCGCTCCGCTTCGAGGGCCCCGCGCTGCGCGGCGGCAGCACGACGCGCGGTCGCGCGCACGCCGCGCGCGTGACGGTGCTCGACGGCAGCACGGTGACGCCGCGCCACCTGAACCCGCACATCGACTACGACGTGGTACCCGCGCCGCCGGCCGTCGCCGAGCGGAGCCTCGCGACGCCGCTCGGCATGGCGGTGAGCGGCGACGGCACGACGCTCTACGTCGCGGCGTTCGGCTCGTCGAAGGTCGCGATCCTGCCGACCGCGACGCTCGAGGCGGGCACGCTCGTGCCCGACGTGGCGGACCACGTGAGCGTGAGCGGCGGCGGTCCGAGCGGCGTCGTGCTCGACGAGGCGCGCGGCCGGCTCTACGTGCTGACGCGCTTCGACGACGGCGTCTCGGTGATCGACCTCGCGACGCGCAGCGAGCAGCAGCACGTCACCATGCACAACCCCGAGCCAGCGACCGTCGTCGAGGGCCGGCCGCTGCTCTACGACGCGCGCGCGACCTCGAGCAACGGCGAGGCGTCGTGCGCCGGCTGTCACGTCTTCGGCGACCTCGACGGCCTCGGCTGGGACCTCGGCGATCCCGACGGCGTGGTCACGCCGAACCCTAACCCGTTCCACTTCGGCACCTACCAGGACTTCCACCCGCTGAAGGGGCCGATGACGACGCAGAGCCTGCGCGGCCTCGCGACGCGCGGCCCGATGCACTGGCGCGGCGACCGCACCGGCGGCGCCAACATGGGCGGCGACCCGCTCGACGAGCAGCAGGCGTTCCTCGCGTTCGACGTCGCGTTCCCGAGCCTGCTCGGCCGGGACGGCGTCCTGCCGCTCGGCGAGATGACGAAGCTGATGCGCTTCGTGATGCAGATCCAGTATCCGCCGAACCCGGTGCGCGCGCTCGACCGCTCGCTCGACGCCGCCGAGCAGCGCGGCCGCGCGCTCTACTTCGGGCGCAGCACCGACGGCGACTTCAACTGCCAGGGCTGCCACACGCTGGTGCCGAGCCTCGGCTTCTTCGGCACCGACGGCCAGACCGCGCGCCAGGGCGGCACGCAGGTCTTCAAGATCCCGCACCTGCGGAACCTCTACCTGAAGGTCGGCATGTTCGGCCGGCCGCGCACGAGCGACTTCCCCGCCGGCGACGGCGCGGACGCCGGCGCACAGGTGCGCGGCTTCGGCTTCCAGCACGACGGCTCGATCGACACGCTGGCACGCTTCCACGGCGAGAGCGTGTTCACGCTCACCGACGACGAGCGGCGCGACCTCGAGCGCTTCCTGCTCGCCTTCGACTCGAACCTGGCACCGGCCGTCGGCCAGCAGCTGACGCTCGCGAGCGCCGACCCCGCCGCGACCGCGCGGCTCGACCTGCTGATCGCGCGCGCCGCGGCGGGCGACTGCGATCTGGTCGCGAAGGGCACGATCGCCGGCGAGGCGCGCGGCTTCCTCCGGGAGGTGGACGGCCTCTTCGCGAGCGACCGTGCTGCCGAGCCGCCGCGGACGCGCGACGCGCTGCGCGCCATGCCGCAGGTCGCGGGGCAGGAGCTGACGTTCACCTGCGTACCGCCGGGTTCAGGAGCTCGCGTCGCGCTCGATCGCGACCGCGACGGCGCACGCGACCGCGACGAGCTCGACGCGGGCACCGATCCGGCGGACCCGGCGAGCTTTCCCGGTGGCCCGACGCCAACCCCGACCCCGACCCCCGCGCCCGGCGGCGATGCGACGCGCATTCGCGCCAGCGGTCTGCGCTTGACGCACGATCTGCGCCCCGGCGGCCGCAAGTCGCTCTGGTTCCGGTCGGTGAGCAAGGACGACCTGCCCGTGCATCGCATCGTCGCGCCGACGCGCGGTGGTGCCGCGGATCCGACGATCGGTGGGGCCACGCTGCGCGTGTACGGCGCCGGCGGCACCACCGACTCGACGTCGTACGAGCTGCCCGCCGCGGGCTGGCGCGTGCTCGGCACGGCGCGGCGACCGAAGGGCTTCGCGTTCCGCGGCGCGAAGGGCGCGGTGATCACGTCCGTCGTGGTGCGCGACGGCTCGGTGGTCGTGCGCGGCGCGGGGACCTACACGCTTGACGAGGCCGCGCAGGGGAAGGTCGCCCTGCAGCTCCGTCTCGGCGGAGCCTCGGGCACGGCCTGGTGTGCCGCGGCGCCCGCGCAGCAGGTCGGCGAGCGGCGCTCGACGGCCAGGACCGATCGTCCGGGCCGCTTCGTCGGCGAGCCGGGCAGCCCGCCGCCGGCGACCTGTCCGACGCCGCCGTGAGCGCGCGCGGCGCGGCAGGGCACGAGGTGCTTGACGGGATGCGACACATCGTCGCAGGACGCGTTTTTCGCTCCTCCGAGCCTGGCGGGAGCGCGTGCGAGGTGGTTCTGCTGCGCGCAGCTCGCGCCATGGCTGCCACGTCGTTTCATCCGCGCTCGCCGCGCCGCCGCCTCGCACGCTCGCACACGCTGTCGGTCTTCGCGGCGATCGTCGTCGCGCTCTCGTCGAGCGTCGCCGGCGTCGCGCAGGCGTGCGACGTGTGCGCGATCTACTCCGCGACCGAGTACCGTGACGCGCGCCAGGGCCTGCGCCTCGGCGTCGCCGAGCAGTTCACCGACTACGGCACGCTGTACGTGAACGGCAAGGAGACGGCGAACGTCGGCGACCAGCAGCTGCTGAGCTCGATCACGCAGCTCTTCGCCTCGTACAACTTCACCGAGACGCTCTCGGCCCAGCTCACGGTACCCTTCATCCACCGCAAGTACCGGCGCGTCGAGGGCGGCGACAAGGTGGTCGACGGCAACGTGTCGGGCATCGGCGACCTCTCCCTCCTCGGTCGCTGGGCGGCCTGGAGCCACCTCGACGAGACCATGGTGATGCGCTTCACCTTGATCGGCGGGCTCAAGCTGCCCTCGGGCAGCACCTCGGAGCTGCAGGAGGAGGCGGAGGAGGGCGGCGACGAGGAGAACCTGCCGGCGAGCCTCGCGCGCCCGATGCACGGCAGCCTCGATCCGGACGGCGGCGTGCCCAACGCGATCGGCGGCGACAACTTGACGCTCGGCTCGGGCTCGGTGGACGGCATCGTCGGCGGAACGTTCTTCTGGAGCTGGAACAAGCTCTTCCTGTCGCTGATCGGCCAGTACCAGCTCCGCACCGAGGGCGCGTACGGCTACCGCTTCGCGAACGACCTGTTCTTCTTCGCCGGGCCGGGCGCCTACCTGATCGCCGACCACGCGTACACGCTCACCCTGCAGGGCGTGGTGTCGGGCGAGACCAAGGGCGAGGACCACGTCGACGGCAACGTCGTCGAGGGCAGCGCCGAGACCGACGTCTACGCCGGTCCCGCGCTCGGCTTCTCGTGGGAGTCGAACCTGGGCGCGGAGATCGCGGTGGACATCCCCGTCGTGACGCACGCACCCGGCGTCGCGCTGGTGCCCGACTACCGCATCCGCGCGGCGCTGAGCTGGCAGTTCTGAGCATGCGTCCGGGTGCAGAGCTGGCAGCGCCGACCGTGCGCGTTCGCGACGGGCGAGGCCGCTTCACGGCCCGCGGAGGTGCCATGCGATCGTTCCTCTCGTTCATTGCGGTCGCGCTGGCCGCGTCGCTCACCAGCGGCTGCGGCTTCGGCGACAAGCCGGATCTGCCGCCGGTGCTCCCCGACGACCTCGTGGTCGGATCGTCGCAGCCGGGCGGCGGTGCGATCGGCGTCCTCTTCGACTTCGCCGAGGAGGTCGTCCTGACGCGCACCGCGACGCTCGGCCCGCTGGTGGTCTACTCCGCGATCGACCCGGCGTTCGACGGGCTCACCGAGGACGACCCGGACGCTTCGCTCTACGTCCTGAGTGGCGAGATCCCGCTCACGGTCGAGCTGGTCGCGATCGACGCCGGCGCCGAGCTGCGCCTCGACGCGACCGTCCTCGCCGCGCCCGGCGACACGGCGGAGATCGTGATGGGGCCGGGCGTCCACTTCCACCCCGAGTGGCGCGTCATCGCTCCCGAGGGCACGACGCCCGGGCCGCACGACGTCACGTTCCGCCTCGGCGACGCGAGCGGTCGCTACGGGATGTCGCAGACGTTCACGCTGACCCTGGTGATCACGGATCCGGGCTAGGGCGCGGCGTCGCGGATTCGCACACGCCGCACCGGCGGGTCAGCGGCGTTCCTTCGCCAGCGCCTGCAGCGTCTGCTTGCGCGTGCCGCGCCGCATGAGGCCGGGCGCGATCGCGCGCACGACGTAGCCCATCTCGACGAAGCGCGGGAAGGTCACCTCGTACTTGCCCTTCGCGAGACCGGCGAGGATCGCGTCCACCATCGGCTCGACGTCGGCCATCATCCGGCGAGACACCGGCGGCATGCGGCGCAGCGCCTCCTCGTCGAAGAACTCGGTCCGGATCGTGCCGGGACAGACGACCATGACGTGCACGCCGTCGTCCTCCACCTCGTACGACAGCGCCTCGGCGAAGCCGCTCAGCGCGAACTTCGATCCCGCGTAGGCGGTCTCCTCGGGCACGGCGAGCTTGCCGCCGACCGACGACACGAAGACGAGCCAGCCGCGCTTGCGCGCGACCATCCCCGGCAGCAGCGCCTTGGTCCAGTAGAGCGCGCCGAAGTAGTTGACGCGCATCATCCGCTCCATGTCGTCGAGGTCCCAGTCGAGGAACCTGCGGTGGTGGCCGTAGCCGGCGTTGTTCACCAGCAGGTCGACGCCGCCGAAGCGCTGCTCGATCTCGCGCGCGCTGGCGAGCGACTGCTCGCGATCGGCGACGTCGCAGGTCAGGACGATCGCGTCGCCGCCCGCGCGGCGGATGCTCTCGGCGAGGGCCTCGAGCCGCTCGGTGCGTCGCGCGACCAGCGCGACGCGTGCGCCGCCGGCCGCGAGGCGCTCGGCGAGGTGGTGGCCGATGCCGCTCGACGCTCCGGTGACGACCGCGCGCAGTCCGGTGAAGGAGACGAGCTTCTGCATGATGCGATCCTCCGGTGCCTGCGGCTACATGAGCCCGAGCGTCGCGAGCGTCGCGGCCTGGTTCAGGTCGCCGTCGAGCGCGAGCTTCTGCGCGGTGAAGGCGTCGGGGCCGGACAGCTCGCCGTTCACGATGCGCAGATAGTCCACGGCGGTGGCGCGGACGGTGCAGCGCGCGGTGGCGCCTTCTCCCTGCAGACGCTCGACGACGAGCGTGCCATCCACGACACGCACGAGCCAGCAGCCGCCGCCGTCGCCGGTGAGCGCGAACTGCACGAGCAGGTCGGCGCCGTCCGCCTGCGCCGGGTCGAAGCGTTCCTGCAGCGTGGTGGCGAAGAACTCCTCGGCCGACGCGATGCGCGCACGCCCCAGCAGGCCGCTACGTGCGCGCTCCGCCGGCAGGAGTGCCGCCTCCATCGCCGCGATCGACTCGATCAGGATGTCGACGATGCGGTCGGCGGTCGCGCGGTCGATGTCGAGCGGCGGTGCGATGCCGACGCACTCGATGCCGAGCGCGCGGCAGTAGAGGCCACGCTCCCAGGCCTCGTGCTCGACCCGCGTGCACGCGGTGTGCGGCATCGTGAAGCCGCGCTTCGTCGCCTTGTCGGCGACCAGCTCGATGCCGATCATCAGCCCCATCCCGCGGATCTCGCCGACCGACTCGAAGCGCTCGAGCGCGCGCAGGCGGCCCATCAGGTACTCGCCCATCCGCTTCGCGTTCTCCGGAAGGTTCTCGCGCTCGATGATCGCGATGTTGGCGAGCGCCGCGGCGCAGCAGGTCGGGTGCCCCGAGTACGTGAAGCCGTGGTTGAACGGCATCGGACCCGGCAGGCCGTTGGCGATCGTGTCCCACACGTGGTCGGCGACGACGGACGCGCCAAGCGGCAGGTAGCCGCTGGTGATGCCCTTCGCGAGCGTCACGATGTCGGGCCGGACGTCCCACTGCTGGAAGCCGAACATGGTGCCGGTGCGGCCGAAGCCGGTGACCACCTCGTCGAGGATCAGCAGGATCCCGTACCTGTCGCAGATCGCGCGCAGCGCCGGGAAGTAGTCGGCGGGCGGCGGGATGATGCCGCCGGCGCCGATCACCGGCTCGGCGATGACCGCCGCGATCGTGTCGGCGCCCTCGCGCTCGATCATCTCCTCGAGCGCGCGCGCGCACGCGAGCTTGCACTCGGGATACGTGAGCCCGAGCTCGCAGCGGTAGCAGTACGGTGCCGGGACGTGCGCGAAGCCCGCCGGCTCGGGGCCGAAGTTCCAGTGCATCGGCATGATGCCGGTGGCGGCCATCGTCGCGAGCGTCAAGCCGTGGTAGCCGTGGTGGCGCGCGACGATCGTCTTGCGGCGCTCCTGCCCCTTCAGCGACCAGTAGAGGCGTACCAGCTTGAAGTTGGTCTCGTTGGCTTCCGATCCGCCCGAGCCGAACATCACGTGGTTCAAGCCGTACTCCGGCGGGAACATCGACGCGACCTTCTCGGCGAGCTCGATCGCCGGCGGCGTCGACTGGCCGTAGAACGTCGTGAAGTACTCGAGCGTCTCCATCTGGCGCGTGACCGCGTCGATGATCTCGCGCCGGCGGTGCCCGACCGCGACGCACCAGAGTCCCGCGAAGCCGTCGATCAGCCGGCGCCCGCGGTCGTCGGTGACGTACGAGCCCTCGCCCTCGACGACGATGCGCGGACCGTCGGTGGTCATCTCGCGCGGTGGGGTCACCGGGTGGATCAGGTGGGCCGCGTCGCGCGCGGCGAGAGGGCTCATCGGCTTCGTCACGGGTGCTCCTTCGGGCCGGCGATCGCTTGATCCTTTGCTGGCCGGATGCCTAATTACGCGCGCCGGCCGCCCGCCGTCAATGCGCGGCCGGAGAAGGCGGGAGGAGTCGATGGACCATCGCGGCAAGGTCGTGCTCATCACCGGGGCGTCGTCGGGCATCGGACGCGACGCGGCGGTCGCGTTCGCGAAGCGCGGCGCGATCGTGGTCGGCGTGGCGAGACGCGAGGCACTGCTGCAGGAGCTGGCCGCCGAGTGCCGCGGACATGCAGCCGACGCCAGCTTCTTCGCGGGCGACCTCGGCGAGCGCGCCTTCGCCGAGCGCGTGGTGCACGACACGGTCGCGCGGCACGGGCGCCTCGACGTGCTGGTCAACAACGCCGGCATCCCGATCCACAAGCAGATCTACGACGTCACGCCCGAGGACATGGACCTGCAGATGCGCGTCAACTTCATGGCGAGCGTCTGGACCACGCTGGCCGCGATCCCGTACATGCTGCGCCAGGGGGAGGGCTACGTGATCAACGTGTCGTCGATGGCCGCCAAGGTGGCACCCCCGCGCGAGACGCCGTACACCGCCGCCAAGGCCGCGATGGACGGCTTCACCGCGGGCCTGTGGAGCGACCTCGCCGGCTCGAACATCCACGTGGCGCTCGTCGTGCCGGGTCCGATCGACACCGAGATCTGGGGCAAGGACGACTCGCCGAGCGCGTACGACGGCCCCAAGTACCCGCCGAAGATCGTGACGGATGCCATCTTCGAGGTGATCGAGAGGAAGATCCACGAGCGCGTCGTGCCGCGCTTCAGCGCGCAGCTCGTGTCGGCGCACCTGCTGCGCTTCTTCGCGCCGTCGCTGCTGCTGCGCGGCATGGCGTGGATGGAGCCGGTGCCGGCCGGCGTGGTCGCGAAGGCGCGTGCGCGCGCGCTGGCAGCGCCGAGTGGCGGCACGGGCGGCGGCGAGAGCGGCGACGCGGGATGAAGGCGAAGCGCGCCAGGCCGGCGACGGCACGGGCTCGCGGCGATGCGGCCAAACCGGCGACCGCCCGTGCACGCGGCGGCGCGGCCAAACCGGCGACGGCACGGGCTCGCGGCGACGCGGCGGCGGGCGCGCCGTCCGGCCTGCGCGGACGGCGCTCGCGCGCGGAGGCGGCGCGCACGCGGCAGCGCATCCTCGACCGCGCCGAGAAGCTGTTCGCGACCAAGGGCTACCGCGCGGTGTCGACGCGCGAGCTCGCCAGCGCGTGCGGTGTTCACCCGTACACGATCCAGCACCACTTCGGAGCGAAGCCGAAGCTCTACGAGGCGGTGCTGTGCCGCTGGGACGAGCCGATCCGGGCGATGACCCTGCGCCGCGCGGCAGCCACGAAGCGGGCCACGGGGGTCGCGACCGGCCGCATCGCCGACACGATCGACGAGCTGCTCGACTTCCTGATCGAGAAGCGCGCCTGGGTCACGTTGAACATGCGGAGCCGCCTCGGCGAGGGGCTGCCGCGCGGCGTGGCGAGCGCCGACCCGGCGTGGGTGCGCTTCCTCTCGGCGACGCGGCCCGCCGGCGGGAGGGGACGCGGCAAGCGTGCCGACGTCGAGAGCAGCCTGCTGCTGATCACGATCGAGGGCATCCTGCACCAGCACGTGACTTCCCAGCAGCGCTACCGCGAGCTGCTCGGACGCGACCTCGCCGACGCGGAGCTGCGCCGCATCGTCAAGCAGCACCTGGTCGCGGTGGTCGGGGCGATCGTCGACCTCTGACGGGCGCCCGGCGGAGCCTCGAGCCGGACGCGAGGTGCCGGCCCCGGGCAGGCGGCACCTGCGACCATGTGTCGCATTCTCCACGGGGAGCGGCGCGGCTAGAGCCACGAGCGTCCGCGGCGACGACGGGTCGTCCGCACCGGAGGAGAGATGCACCCCAACCCCGCCCGCATGCACCACGCCCTCGCAGCGCTGTCCCTGACCTTGACCCTGGCGCTCGCCGCGCCCGCCGCGGCGCACGAGGGCGAGCCGGGCGGCCACCTCGGAATCGGCATCCTGCGCTTCGCGGACCCGACGCCGGAGCTCGGCATCTCGTACGAGTGGACGGTCTCCCTGCTGCGCAAGGAGACCGCGCAGTTCGTCTGGTACGTCGGCGCGAAGAGCTGGAACGAGCCGAGCAATCCGCCGGGTCTCAAGGGCTGGACGCACACGTCCAACTGGGTCGCGATCGAGCTCGAGGAGCCGGCGGTGCTGGTGATCACGATCGAGCGGCAGGCTGGCGTGGTGTTCACCGCGGCCGGGCTGCCGACGCTCGCGCGCGGCTCGCTGATCCCGGCGCTCTCGCTCTACTCCGGCTGGGACGACACCACCGAGTTCGAGGACCACACCTTCAACAACGCGGGCAACTTCTGGTCGACGATCCAGTACCTCGGCAACAATCCGAACACGCCGAACAAGAAGGGCGTCGCCAAGACCAAGATCAGCTACCGGACGAAGAAGCTGCCGGCGGGGAAGTACAGCCTGAACATCGGCGGCAACCCGACACCGATCGCGAGCTACCCGGCGTCGAACTGCGACCTCGCCGACCCCACCTGCTACGACTACACGGGTCCGCAGGGCTATCGCGCGCGGATCGAGGCGCGCTGAGCCGCGAGGGCGGCTCGTCCGGTTGCCGGCCATGCGCCGTCCCGTCGACATTCTGCGCGCGAGGCTGCTGCCGGTGCTCGTCCTCCTGTCCGTGCTCGTGCCGGAGCGCGCCGCGCACGCGCAGGAGGATCCGCCGCGCACGCCTTCGCTCGAGACGGTCGCCGTCCCGGAGCCGCCGAACCTGGGCGACTTCGTGCGCGACCGTGCGACGGCGATCGCGCTCGGCAAGGCGCTGTTCTGGGACATGCAGCTCGGCAGCGACGGCGTGCAGGCGTGCGCGTCGTGCCACTTCCACGCCGGCGCCGACAGCCGGTCGAAGAACCAGCTGAACCCCGGACAAGCGCGCATCCGCAGCGACGGCACGTCCGATCCCGACGACGCGTTCAGCGCGCCGTACGGCGTCAACCGCACGCTGACCGCGGCCGACTTCCCGTTCGCGCCGACCTCGAACGACGTCGTCGGCTCGCAGGGCCTGCCGCTGTTCACCTTCCTCGGCTTCGACCGCAAGGGCGAGGAGCAGCTCGTGGCATTGCCCGATCCCGACGGCTTTCGTGCGAGCGGTCTCAACGTGCGCCGCGTCACGCCGCGCAACGCGCCGACGGTGATCAACGCGGTGTTCAACCACCGCAACTTCTGGGACGGCCGCGCCGCGTGGACGTTCAACGGCGTCAACGGCCTCGGCGACGGCGATCCGGGCGCGCGCGTCTACCGCGCCGACGACCCGCGCACGCCGCTGCCGGTCGCCGTCCGCCTCGAGCGCGCGAGCCTCGCGTCGCAGGCTCTCCTGCCGCCGGTGAACGACGTCGAGATGTCGGCGCACGGCCGCGGCTTCGCCGAGATCGCGGCGCAGTTCGCGCGCGGCACGCGCGATGTCGAGCGACGCGTGCGCAAGCTCCGGCCGCTCGCGAAGCAGCTCGTCCATCCGGACGACGGCGTGCTCGGACGGCTCAGCGCGTGGCCGCGGCCCGGGCTGCGCGTCAAGCGCTACGAGCCGCTGATCCGCAAGGCGTTCCGCCCGCAGTGGTGGCGGTCGTCGAAGCTGATCCGCGTCCACCCCGACGGCGGCACCGAGGTGGCGACGAAGAAGGACGGGCGCGCGGACACGGTCGAGCAGACGCTGCTGCAGCACAACTTCGCGCTCTTCTTCGGTCTCGCGATCCAGATGTACGAGGCGACCCTGGTCGCCGACGACTCGCCCTGGGATCGCTTCATGAGCGGTGACGAGAGCGCAGTCGGCCCGCTCGCGATCGAGGGCGCCGACGTGTTCCGCAGCCAGACGCGCGGCCGCTGCATCAACTGCCACGAGGGCGCCGAGCTCACCGGCGCGTCGGTGCGGCGCGTGCTCGAGAGCCCGACGCGCATCCGCGAGAAGCAGGCGCTCGACCGCGGCTTCAACAACATCGGCCTGGTGCCGACGCTCGAGGACGTCGGGGTCGGCGGGCGCGACGTTCTCGGACGCTGGCTGTCGACCGTGCGCCGGCTCGAAGCGCCGCCGGTCGAGCCGATCGCGGTCGACGGCGCGATGAAGGTGCCGGGGCTGCGCAACGTCGAGCTGACGGCGCCGTACTTCCACACCGGCGGCTTCCGCACCTTGCGCGAGGTGCTCGAGTTCTACTCGCGCGGCGGCGACGTCCGCCCGCAGCACTCGACCGACGGCTCGCTCGAGATCGCGGGCCTCAACGTGCTCGACAACACCGAGCACGAGCTGGCGGCGCTCGAGGCGTTCCTGGTGGCGCTCACCGACGAGCGCGTCCGCCACCGGCGCGCGCCGTTCGACCACCCGCAGCTCCTCGTCCCCGACGGGCACGACGGGGAGGGGGCCGACCTGCGCGACGACGGCCGCGGCATCGCCGTCGACCGCCTGCGCGAGATTCCGGCCGTCGGGCGTGACGGCGGACCGCCGCTGCCCGGCTTTCTCGAATGAACGAAGTCGATCCGCGACGCGCGACGCCGGAGCGGCGTGCGACAAGATGACGCATGTCGGGCGCGGCGGGTGCGCGTTAGGACGACACGCGAGGAGGTGGCGATGACGCCGACGACGACCCTGCGATTCCTGCTCTTCACGGCGGCGTTGACGCTCGCCACGACCGCACGCGCCCTCGCGCACGAGGGCGGCGGCACGATGCGCATCGGCTCGACCGCCGACGGCGGCGGCGCGCTGGTCGCGGCGTTCGACTTCTCGAGCGCGCAGCCGGTGTCGTTCTCGCTGCAGATCGGCCCGACCGCCGTGTACACCGCGATCGTCCCGTCGTTCGACTCGATCGCCGCCGACGACGCGGCCGCGGGGCTTTTTGCGCTCAACGCCGGCGTCCAGGTTCGTGTCGAGCTGACGGCGGTCGAGGCGGGCAAGACCTCGCTGAACGTCAACGGCTCGCTGCTCGACGCGGTGGGCGAGTCGGCGGTCCTCGGCGCGGGGCCCGACTTCCACCAGCACCCGACCTTCCAGCTCCTGCTGTCGCTGCCGGTCGGCCGGCACGGCAGCGGCAAGCTGTCGTTCCGGCTCACCACCACCGCGGGCGGCTACACGGCGTCGCAGCCGTACACGCTCGTGCTGTCGAACGCGCACCTGCCGGCGCCGTCGTACAGCACGGTGACGTACGACAAGGCGAGCGTCGGCTGCCTGGCCGCGATCGGCAAGGAGGACCGCAAGCTGGTCTCGACCAAGCTGACGCAGCTCGGCAAGTGCCTCGACAAGATCGCGGCGCTGCGCGCGAAGAAGTCGGTCCTCCCCGCGGTCAGCCTGACGACCGCGCAGAAGGCGGCCGACAAGGCGTGCGGCGCGCAGCTCGTCGCGAAGCTCGAAGACGCCGTCGCCGATGCCGCGGCCAAGATCGAGAAGGCGTGCGGCTCGCTCGGCTCGGCCGACCTCGACGCGACGCAGATCGCGACCCACCTCGACCTCGTCGACTGCCGCGCCGAGGAGATCGTCGGCGCGGGCTACGGCGAGGCCGTGATCGAGATGGGAGAGTTCTTGGTCGGCGGGAGTCCGCTGTCCGACAGCTTCCCGTGCCTCGGCGGCACGACCCCCTGACCGGAGCCGTGGCCGTCCTGCACAGGCCGGAGCGCGCGCGGCGCGGCGCCGCCTTGCGGTGGCGCGCGCGCCGGCCGGAGCGCTATGCCCGGTGGGCATGCTCGAGCAGGAGGCAGGGCTCGACGCGCGCCGGTCGCAGCACAAAGCGACGCGGACGCAGCACGACGTGACGACGCGCATCAACCTGTCGTGGCTGCTGTGGCTGCGCTGGGGAGCCGCGCTCGGCCAGCTCGGCATCATCTGGTTCGCGGCGCAGTGGCTCGCGGTCGACATCGCGCTGGCCCCGCTGCTGGCGCTGGTCGGGATCGGCGTCGCGAGCAACGTCGGGTGCGCTCTCTGGCTGCGCCGTGCGTCGAGCGTCCCGGACGGCCTGATCGCGGCGCTGATGGCGCTCGACGTCCTTCTCCTGACCGGCCTCTTCTACTACAGCGGCGGCGCGTCGAATCCGTTCACCTCGATCTACCTCGTGAATCTCGCGCTCGCGGCCGTCGTGCTGCCGCCGCTCTGGACGTGGGCGCTGGTCGTGCTCTCCCTGGTCTGCTTCGGCGGGCTCTTCCTCGTGCCGCTCGATCCCGCGGCGCACGGCGCCCACGCCGGGCACGCGATGATGGGGGGCAGCGCCGACGATCTGCGCCTCCACCTCGAGGGCATGTGGGTCGCGTTCGCGCTCGGTGCGAGCTTCATCGTGTACTTCGTGCACCGCGTCGCACGCGCGCTCGCCGAGCGCGAGCGCGAGCTCGGCGAGGCGCGCGAGGCGACCGTGCGCGCGGAGCGGCTCGCCTCGCTCGCGACGCTCGCGGCGGGCGCCGCGCACGAGCTGTCGACGCCGCTCGCCGTGATCGCGGTCGCGACGCGCGAGCTCGAGCGCTCGCTCGCGCGGGCGTCGGTCGACGAGGAGACGCGCAGCGACGTCGGCCTCATCCGCGAGCAGGTCGAGCGCTGCCGCGACATCCTCCTGCAGATGGCCGCCGACGCGGGTGCCAGCACCGGCGAGGACTTCGCGCCGGTGTCGCTCGAGCGACTGGTGGAGACGGCGCTGCGCGGCCTCGACGCGCGCGGCAGGATCGTGGTCGATCTGCCGCGCGAGGGAGGCCCGGACCTCGTCGTTCCGGTGCGTGCGGTGGGCCAGGCGCTGCGCGCGCTGGTGAAGAACGCGCTCGAGGCGTCGGGCGCGGACGGCGAGGTCACGGTGCGCGCGACGCTCGACGCGACCCGCTGGTGCATCGCGGTCGGCGATCGCGGCGAGGGCATGAGCCCGGAGGTGCTGGCGCGCGCTGCCGAGCCGTTCTTCACCACCAAGGCGCCAGGCAAGGGGATGGGCCTCGGCTTGTTCTTGACGCGCGACGTGGTCGAGCGCGTCGGCGGGACGCTCGACATCGAGTCGCAGCCGGGTGCCGGAACCACAGCGCTCGTGCGCCTGCCCGCCGGCACGCAGCCGCGAACGGCGCGCGCCCTGCCCGCGAGGACGGCGGCATGAGCGCCGCGTCGGACGACGGGCCGAAGGAGACCGGCAGCGACGCGGGATCCGCGCCCGCGGCGGTGATCCTGATCGTCGACGACGACCGCGTGCTGCGCGAGCGCCTCGCGCGCGCGTTCCGTGACCGCGGCCACGAGGTCGTCACCGCCGGCGGCTATGCCGAGGCGACGGCGGAGGCGACGCTCGTTCGCCCCGCGCGCGCGGTGGTCGATCTGAAGATGCCCGACGGCTCCGGCCTCGAGCTGGTGCGCGCGCTGCGCGCGCTCGACGAGCGCATCGAGATCGTCGTCCTCACCGGCTACGGCAGCATCGCCACGGCGATCGAGGCGATCCGGCTCGGCGCGACCTACTATCTGCACAAGCCGGCCGACGCCGACGACATCCTCACCGCGTTCACGCGCGGGGCGGCACCGCCGCTCGCGATCGCCGAGGTCGAGCACCCGACGCCGTCGCTCGCGCGTGCCGAGTGGGAGCACATCAACCGTGTCCTCGCCGACTGCGGCGGCAACGTCTCGGCGGCGGCGCGCCGGCTCGGGCTGCACCGCCGCTCGCTGCAGCGGAAGCTGCAGAAGTATCCGCCGAGCCAGTGAGGCCCTGGCGGTGCGCCTCAGCGCACCCGGACCTTGACCGACTTGGACATCGGCTGCGCGGGCGGGAACTGCGGCGGCGGCGCTCCCGGCTTCGGATACTGGATGGTGACCGTCACGTCGCCCGGCCGCAGCGGGGTCGCGTGGCCGGGCTGCTTGCCCTCCTCGCCGTTGCTCACCCGCAGGACGCTCGGGTCGGACGACGTCCACAGCACGAGGTTGTTCGCTCCCTGGTTGGCGCCGCCCTCGAAGTCGACACGCGCCTTCAGGAGAAAGGGCGTGCCCGCCGTCAGCTCGATGCCCGCGGAGCTCGTGGGCGCCGGGAAGATCTTGAGGACGCGCGGCGCGCCGGGGACGCTCAGCTTCGAGCTGATGCCGTCCGCGCCCGCGGAGCTCGTGCCCGTCACCGGATCGACCGCCGTGACGGTCGCGACGCCCGGTGCGACGCCGCGCCCGCGCACCAGGTCGCCGACGCGTGTGATCGCGAGCACGTCGGGTCGGCTGGAGGTCCAGTTGGCGGTCGTCGTGATGTCGCGCTCCGTGCCGTCGGGCAGCAGCAGGAAGGCCGTCAGGGTCACGGCCTTGCCGATCCCGACGAGCTTCTTCGCCGGCGCCACGCGGACGGTCGCGGTGCTCGACACGCAGGCGACGCGCGCGTCGCCCGAGAAGGCGGTCGACGAGATCGCCGAAGCGAGCTCGACGAAGGAGATCGTGGCCGCACCCGCGGCGACGCAGCGAGCGGCGCCGGTGCTGCCGTCGATCGCGACCGAGGCGGTGTTGCTCGACTTCCACGCCACGCCGGTGTCGAGCTGCACGGGATCGTCCGCGCCCTCGAACGCGGCAAACGCGGCCATGGTCGACGTTCCTCCGATCGGCAGGGTCACGTTGGCCGGTGTCGCGACGAGCCCGATCAGGCCGCCGACCACGTCCACGTCCGCCCGCTCGCCGCCCGCGCTGGTGACGCCGGTCTCGGGGTCGCGCGCGCCGATGGCGGCGCTGCCCATGCCGAGCGCCGTCACCTGTCCGGCCTCCGCACGAGCGACCGCGGGGTCGCTGGTCGTCCATTCCACCCAGGGCGTCAGGTCCGCCTCGGCGCCGCCCTCGAAGACGCCGCGCGCGGTGAGCTTCGCGGTCTGCCCGTTGCGCAGCAGGATGGACGCGGGCTCGACCACGATCGACAGCAGCCGCGAGACCACGGTCACCTTGCTCGAGTTGCTCTCGGACTTCACGCGGTCGAGCGGCTCGAACGCCACGACCTTCGTCTTGCCGGCGCCGGCGCCGCGCGCCAGCACCGTTCCGCCCGCGTCCTGCTCGACGGCCACGACCTTGACCTTGTCCGAGGACCAGGTGACGCGATCGGTGATGTCGACGCCGCTGCGGCCGTTGTCGTAGCTGCCCATCGCGCGCAGCGCGAGGGTGCGGCCCAGCGGGACGATCTTGCTCTCCGGCAGGACGTCGATCCGCTTGAGCTTCGCGACCTTGAACTTGACGGAGGTGCGCGCGTTCTTTCCGCTCTGCGGGTCGTAGGCCTTGATCTCCGCGTCCCCGCCCTTGATCGCCCGCGCGATCCCCTGCCCGGCGACCTCGACCACGTCCGGCTTCGAGGACGTGTAGACCAGGCGCTGGGTCACGTCCTCGGTCGTCTTGTCGGAATAGGTCGCGACCGCCCGGATCGCCTGCTGCTCGCCGGGGAGCAGCGAGACCTTGTCGGCAGACGGCTCGAGCGTGATCGAGGTCACGCGCGGCGCCTTCTTTGCGGGCGCGGTCGAGGGCATCGCCACGATGGCGCCGATCAGGATCATCACGAACGGCGCCGCCAGAGCCGTTCGACCCCGCGCCGTCCCGCCGTCCGACCGCGTGGCGTACGGCGCACGCATCCCTCGCCCCTTCGATCGCATCCGCATCCCGGGCGCGCTTAGCAGGTCTCGTTCCGCGCCGGATTTCGCCGCCAAACGCTGAGTGCAGCCCACGGACCCGCCCCACGGGCTGCGTCCGATCGTCGTGGCCGTGCAAGGAAACGCGGCGACGTCGCGTTCCCGAACGGAGGGACCCTGCGGCCGTGGTTGCATGCCACACTGCGGCAGAAGTCGACGGGGCCGCACGCTCCGGCTCGCTTCGCTCCATCGTTCCTGCGATAGCGCTGCGAGCGTCCCGGAGTGGCGCGGAGGCGAGGTGCAGGATGGTCTGGTGGACGGCGCGGTGGAGGGGGGTGCCGGCACTGCTGGCGATCGTGGCGGCGCTGTCGGCCTGCGTGGCGATGCAGCCCAGCATGCAGGTCCGTGCCGACCGCAACCCGGCGGCGAACTTCGCCACCTTCCGGACCTATGCGTGGGCGACGCAGCCCGAGCGGGGCGGGCAGTGGCCCGCTGCCGACGACCGCGTGTCGTTCGACTGGTCGGTGCGCGGGCTCGTCGACCAGCAGATGGCGCGTCTCGGCTACGCACCGGCGGGCTACGAGGCACCGGACCTGCTGATCGACTACGGCATCAACGTCCGCCAGCAGACGATGGACGACACCTACGGCAGCTACGGCGCCTACCTCGCGCAGGGCGGTCGGGCGAGCCTCGGCGAGGCGTGGGTGATGGGCTACCAGGAGGGGACGCTGGTGATCGAGGCGAGCGACGCGCGGACGCGCACGCTCGTCTGGTACGGCGCCGCCTCGGCGGTGGTGAACCCGGCGCAGCGCGAGAAGCGCCTGCCCGAGGCGATCGCGAAGATCTTCGCGAGCTTCCCGCCGCGCACCGCGCCCTGAGCTGGTCAGGTCGGGCTCGGACGCCCGTCCATCGACCACGACAGCTTGCGTGCCGAGCCGTCCCATCCCTCGAGCGTCAAGCAGATACGCTCCGCACCTTCGGGCGGGATTGCGACGCGAGCGTGCAGGTAGTCGCGTTCGCCTTCGACCCGCTCGCCGCGCGCGCAGGGCGCACCGGATGCGACCACGGACGCGTGCAGCGCGCGCAGCATTTCCGCGCAGCCGTCGCAGAGCCGCACGAGCAGCAGCGAGCGCTCTCCGGGCTCGAGCGGGGCGGGCGTGCCGAGCGGGCCCGGCTCCGCGACGACCATCCCCGACGCGCGCCATGGCGGGCTGCCCTGCTCGGCGAGCGCCACGTGCGCGCGCTGGTCGATGCTTCCGACGAAGCTCGCGAAGACGGTGAAGCCGTACGCGCCCGCGGCGAGCACGAGCACGGCGAGCGGGCGGAAGGCACCCATCGGCCCACCCCACGGACGCGGCAGCCGTGACCCCGGCGCGACACCGTGACGCGCGTCGCGGTGCGCGAGACGGCGGACGTGAATGAACAGTCCCGAGAGCGCGAGCGCCGAGCTCGCGACGCCGAGCAGGAACCAGAGGGTGCGTCCGGCGAGGCCGAGAAAGTGCCCGTAGTGCAGCGGTGCCACCGCCTCGTTGATCCGCTGCCAGAGAGTCTGATCGGCGGCGAGCGTCGTCGCGAGGATCTCGCCGCTGAACGGATCGACGTCGACGCGCGACGCGAAGCCGTCGGTCAGTGCCTCGGGACCCGAGAGGAAGACCTCGAACGGTGCGGCCGCGTGCTCGGGCAGCACGATGCCGCTCACCGTGCGCGACGGGTGGACGCGCGCGACCGTGGCGACGAGGTCGTCGAGCGGTAGAGCCGCCGGTGCCGGCCCGAGCCGTGCGAGGCGCTCCGACGTGAGCTCCGCCGGCTCCTCGAGGTGCGGACGCTCGGGCCAGCCGAGCATCTGCACGCCGATGAAGTCCCAGGCGAAGACCAGGCTGGTCGCGCCGATCGCGATCAGGAAGACCAGGCTCCACACGCCGAGCAGGCGGTGCAGGTCGCCGGCGAGAAGGCGTGCGTTGCGCGTCCGCGGTCGATGCAGGAAGCCGCGCCACCAGCGCTTGTAGACGACGAGCCCGGTGACCAGCGACGTCACGATGAACAGCGCGACAGCGACACCAGCGCATTGCCGATCACCGGCACGAAGAGCCCGGCGTGGAGCTGCGCGAGCACGTAGCCCGGGCTCAGGATCGACGTGTGTCCGGTGACCGTCACGCGATACGGGTCGATCCAGTAGGCGCGCACGCCGTGCTCGAACGACACGCCGACCGCGCGCGCCGCGGTGCGCGGGTGCTCGGCGTTGGTCTGGAAGAAGCCTTCGAGGAGACCGACGCGCGGGTACGCCTCGCGGAGCGCTGCGATCAGCGCGCCGGGTGAGGCACGCTCGCCCGTGGGCGTCACGCGCATCTCCGGGATCAGCAGCCAGTCGATCTCGCGCGCGAACACGGCGAGCGTGCCCGAGATCAGGATGACCGCGAGCAGCAGGTAGAGCTTGACGCCGACCAGCGAGTGGATGGTGAACCAGATCCGGCTGCGGCGCTGCCGGCGCCGCGCGTCGGTTGCCGGATCTCCCGCCGGCTCTGTCCCCATGTTCGAAGCGTCGTCGAGCGCAGCCGCCATCGAACTCAGAACTCGAGCGCCACCGAGCCGACGAGCCGGACCGGCGATCCCGGCTCGACCGCGCTCGTGAAGTTCGAGACCGTGTAGTACTCGACGTCGGTCACGTTGTTGACGTTGAGCTGCGCGCGCAGGCGCGTTCCCGCGGAAAGCGCGCGACGCCATGCGACCGCGGCGTCCATGCGCGCGTAGCCGGGCAGGTTGAAGGTGTTCTCGTCGTCGCCCGGCCGCGCCTCGACCGCCACCGCGCCGGTGCCGAGCGCAAGCTGCCCGTAGCTGCCGAACGGCGGCAGCTCGTACCAGAGCCACACGCTGCCGCTGTTCTGCGGCACGTTGCGGAACGGCTTGCCCACCGGAAGGATGTCCGAGCTGACCACGTCGGTGTCGGTGAACGCGTAGCTCGCGATCACGTTCCACTGCTCGGTGATCTGCCCGAGCACGTCCACCTCGACGCCCCGGCTGCGCAGCTTGCCGCCGTTCAGGCTGAACTCGGGGTTGCGCGGATCGGTGATGCCGACGTCCTCCTTGGTGAGGTCGTAGAGCGCGAGCGTCGCCGTCAGCCGGTCGCCGAGCGCGCGCAGCTTCCAGCCGACCTCGTACTGCAGCCCGGTCTCGGGATCGAGCGTCTGGCCGTCGAAGGTCGTCGAGCCGTTCGGCGGCGGCAGGAACGACTGGCTCACGCTCGCGTACATCGCGAGCTCGTGCACGATCTCGTAGAGCAGACCCGCGCGGCCGGTGAAGGCGTCGTCGTACTCGCTGGTGTCGGCGGAGTCGGGCGTGCCGAACTCGTGCTGCGAGAAGTCGACGTAGTCGAAGCGCCCGCCGAGCAGCAGCTTCAGGCTGCCGTCGGCGAGCAGCGAGATCTGGTCCTGCAGGTAGACCCCGATCCAGTCGGTCGTGCCGAGGAAGTTGCCGCTGATCGAGAACGCGAACGGCGGGATCGGACCGTACTGCGGGTTCACGATGCTGCGCACCACCGGCGGCGCGATGCCGATGTCGATCGGGTTGTGGAAGGTCTCGCGCTGCAGGTCGATGCCGGCGAGCGCCACGTGTTCGGTGGACCAGACCGAGAAGTCGGCCACCGCCTCGTTGATCAGGCCGTACGCCGAGCGCTGCGGCTGGATGTCGTAGAAGAACGACGCGACCGTGTTCTCCGGGCTGGTGGGCGCGCCGGGGATGAGCGCCTCGAAGTCGAGGTCGTAGTCGGCGAAGGTGAACACGCTGCGCAGCAGCAGCCAGTCGGTCGCACGATGCGTCAAGTAGGCGCTGACGAACGCGTCGCGCACGCGGTTCTGCGGCAGCGACGGCTCGCCGAGGAACGTCGAGATCGGCGCGACGGGGTTGCCCTGGAAGTCGAACGCGACGCCGCTGTCGAACACCTTGTGCGCCCACGACAGCGAGCCCTCGATGGTGAGCTGCGTGTCCTCGGTCGCCTGCCAGGTGAGGACCGGCGCGACGAACACGCGGTCGCCCGACACGAAGTCGCGGAACGAGCCGGAGTCGGTGTAGGCGAAGTTGAAGCGGTAGAGCAGCGAGCGGTCCTCGAGGATCGGACCGGTCGAGTCGAGCGTCGTGCGGTACCAGTCGAAGCTGCCGAACTGCTGCTCGACGGTGTTCGCGTACTCGAGCAGCGGCTTCTTGGTCACCACGTTGACCACGCCGCCCGGCTCCATCAGCCCGTAAAGCATCGACGCCGGACCCTTCACGACCTCGACGCGCTCGACGTTGGCCATGTCCTGCGGGCCGACGTCGCGCACCGGGAAGCCGTCGCGGTAGATCGACCGGCTCGGGAAGCCGCGGATGTAGGGACGCTCGTCGCTGCGCTGCGAGCCGAAGTCGTCGCCCTCGAAGACGCCGCTCACGTTGCGATAGGTCTCCGACAGCCGCGTCGCGTTCTGCTCGCGGATCACCTGCTGCGGCACGACCTGGATCGACGCCGGCGTCTCGAAGATCGGAGTCTCGGTCTTGGTGGCGGAGCTCGCGCGCTGGAGGCGGTACGACGCCTCCTTCGTCGCGTCGCCGGTCACGACGAGCTCGTCGAGCAGCAGCGTGTCGCCCTTAGGGTCGGGATCGGTCACCGCGCCGCCGGGATCCCGCGCTCCATTCGTGGGCTCGGCCGGTGTGGCGGTTTCGGCGCCCGCGGGGGCGTGGAGGAGGAGGGTGAGGAGCAGCACTGCGGCTGCCCGCCGGCGGTGAGAGGTGGCGCACGCGGACGGCTCGGCGATGGATCTCGGCTTCGACACGGGGCAGCTCCGGCGAGGCGTCTTTAGTGAAATTGAAAATCATTTTCAATAGTGTTAGGGAGCAGCGCGTAGCGCAGGAGGAGTCGCGATGACGCTCAATCTGAACAGCTCGACCGTGGGAGTGATCTTCGGCGACGGCGCCGATGTGCCGAAGGAGGAGGCCCGGGCCACGCCGCCCGTCGCTGCGGGTTTGCCCCCGTACTCGATCTTCGCCCGGCGGAAGCGGCGGTCGCCGGTCCGGACGGCCGGCGGACGCGGGGTCAACGCGGCGACAGTGCCTCGAGCGTCCGCCACATGACCTGCTCGTCGGGGAAGAACGACGACACCATCGGCGTCGTCACCCCGGCGGCGCGGAACGCCTCGATCCGCTCCCGGCACTCCTCGGCGCTGCCCAGGATCCCGATCCGGTCGAGCATGGCGTCGGTCACGCCCGCGGCGACCCGGCCGCGGTCCTTCGCCTGCCAGCCGGCGAGGATCTCACGCGCCTCGTCGTCGAAGCCGCACCAGGCGACGAAGCGGTTGTAGACCGAAGTCGCGAAGTACGGCCCGAAGGCCGCGCGCAGGACGGCGCGCGCGCCCGCCGGGTCGTCGGTGACGCACACCTGGAAGCGCGCGACGATCTCGAGCGTCGCGGGGTCCTTGCCGGCGCGGGCGGCGCCTTTGCGGACGTGCTCGAGCATCCGCGGCACCGCCTCGACCGGCATCATGTTGAGCGTGACGCCGTCGGCGACCTCGCCTGCGAGCTCGAGCATCGGCGGCATCAGCGCGCCGACGTGAATCGGGATCGTCGGCGACGGCGTGCGCATCAGCAGGCGGTAGCCGTGCGTCGAGAGCGTCCTGCCGTCGAAGTCGGTCCGCTCGCCGGCGAGGATCCCGCGCACCGTCGTCACGGTCTCGCGGACGCGCGCGAGCGGGCGACGGAAAGGCACGCCGCTCCAGTTCTGAACGATGTTTTCGCTTGATGATCCGACGCCGAGGACGAAGCGGCCGGGGGCGAGCTCGGCGCACGACGCTGCAGCTCCTGCGATCACCGGCGGAGTTCGCGTGTAGGCCGGGATCACCGCGGTGCCGATCCGCACGCGGGACGTCACCGCGGCCGCCGCCGCGGCGACCACGAACGGATCGGGTCCGCCGACGTCGGCGATCCACAGGCTCTCGTAGCCGAGATCCTCCGCGCGCTTCGCCACGCGCTGCGAGGCATTCATGTCCGGGGGAGCGGGAAGGCTCGCGGCGATGCGCTTGCTCATCGCGCACCGCTACCATCTCGTCGTGCGACACGGAACCGGCGCGCGCGTCGCGCGAAGGGCGCAAACCGTTGGCGCGCAAGGGCCGCGAGGCGACGTTGACATGGGCCCGACCGGGGTCCTACAAGATCCTCCCGAGCGTCGGTGTCTTGACGCGATCCAGGGGGAGCCATCGGGTAACGCCATGTCCGTCGTCGTGATCATTCCAGCGCGTTACGCGTCGACCCGCTTGCCCGGAAAGGCGCTCGCCGAGATCAACGGGAAACCGATGATCGTCCACGTTCTGCGGCGCGCGGAGCTCGCCCGCGGCGTCGACCGCGTGCTGATCGCCACGGACGACGAGCGCATCGCCGTCGCGGTCGAGCGCGAGGGCGGCGAGGCCCTGATGACGGGCGCGCACCACGTCTCGGGCACCGATCGCATCGCCGAGGTCGCGGCGAACCTCACGACCGACATCATCGTGAACGTGCAGGGCGACCTGCCGATGCTGGAGCCCGGCTACATCGAGGCGGCGATCGCCGCGCTCGAGCCGTCGCCGGATTCCACCGGCGAGGCGTCGCCGCCCACCCCGTCGATGTCGACGCTCGCGACGCCGCTCGGCGAGGGCGAGGCCGAGCGCACGCAGGTGGTGAAGGTGGTGCGCGACCGGTTCGGCGACGCGCTCTACTTCTCGCGCAGCCCGATCCCGTGGGGAGTCAAGCCCGAGGCTCCGGTGTCCGGAGAGGCGCCGATCGCGCTGCGCCACATCGGCCTCTACGCGTACCGCCGGCCGTTTCTGCTCGGGCTCGCGAAGCTCGCGCCGACGCCGCTCGAGCGTGCCGAGCGCCTCGAGCAGCTGCGCGTGCTCGAGCACGGGCAGTCGATCCGCGTCGCGGTGGTCGAGTCGAGCCCGGCCATGATCGAGGTCGACACGCCGGAGGATCTTGAGCGCGTCCGGTCGCTGTTCGCCACGCGTCCGTCGCGCGAGGGGGTGGGGTCCGCAAACCTGCGGGAGCGTCATGGCTGAGCGCGCGGCGAAACCAGGCAAGACGAAGTTCATCTTCATCACCGGCGGCGTCGTGTCGTCGCTCGGCAAGGGCCTCGCATCGGCGTCCATCGGCGCGCTGCTCGAAGCGCGCGGCCTCAAGGTCACGATGATCAAGATGGACCCGTACATCAACGTCGATCCCGGCACGATGAGCCCCTTCCAGCACGGCGAGGTGTTCGTCACCGACGACGGCGCGGAGACCGACCTCGATCTGGGTCACTACGAGCGATACGTGACCACGCTGATGGCGAAGAAGAACAACTTCACCACCGGCAAGATCTACGACGCCGTCATCCAGAAGGAGCGCCGCGGCGAGTACCTCGGCGGCACCGTGCAGGTCATCCCGCACATCACCGACGAAATCAAGCGCAGAATTCTCGAAGGCGCCGAGGGCTACGACATCGCGATCGGCGAGATCGGTGGCACGGTCGGCGACATCGAGAGCCTGCCGTTCCTGGAGGCGATCCGCCAGTTCCGCTGGGACCGCGGCAAGGAGCACGTGCTCTACGTCCACCTGACGCTCGTGCCGTACATCGCCACCGCCGGCGAGGTGAAGACCAAGCCGACGCAGCACAGCGTCAAGGAGCTCACCGGCCTCGGCATCTCGCCCGACATCCTGCTCTGCCGCACGGAGCGCCCGCTCGACCCGAAGATCAAGTCGAAGATCGCGCACTTCTGCAACGTCGAGGAGAACGCGGTCATCACCGCGCAGGACGTGAGCTCGATCTACGAGGTGCCGCTCGCGCTGCACGAGGAGGGACTCGACGAGCGCGTGGTCGAGAAGCTCAACATCTGGACGGCCTCGCCGAGCCTCGGGCGCTGGCGGAAGCTCGTCGCGACGGTCAAGGGCGCCCGCGACCGCGTGAAGATCGCGATGGTCGGCAAGTACATCGACCTGTCGGACTCGTACAAGAGCCTGAACGAGGCGCTCGTGCACGGCGGCATCGCCAACGACTGCGGCGTCGACATCGTGCCGGTCGACTCCGAGCGCGTCGAGGCCGAGGGCATCGTCGAGGAGATCCGGCAGGCCGACGCGATCCTCGTCCCGATGGGCTTCGGCCACCGCGGCACCGAAGGCAAGATCGCGACCGTCAAGTACGCGCGCGAGAACGGCGTGCCGTATCTGGGCATCTGCTTCGGCATGCAGATGGCGGTGATCGAGTTCGCGCGTCACGTGTGCGGACTCGAGGGCGCCAACTCCACCGAGGTGAACCCCGACACGCCGCACCCGGTGATCCACCTGATGTCGGACCAGAAGGGCGTCACCGCGAAGGGCGGCACGATGCGCCTGGGCGCCTTCCCCTGCCAGCTCGACGGCAACTCGCTCGCGCACCGCGTGTACGGCAAGCGCAAGATCTCGGAGCGCCACCGTCATCGCTACGAGTTCAACAACGACTACCGCGCGCTGCTCGAGAAGCACGGGCTCGTCCTGTCGGGCCTGTCGCCCGACGGCGGCCTGGTCGAGATGGTCGAGCTGCCCGACCACCCCTGGTTCCTCGCGAGCCAGTTCCACCCGGAGTTCAAGTCGCGGCCGCTCGACTGCCACCCGATGTTCAAGAGCTACATCAGGGCGGCGCTCGACCACCGCGAGCGGCTCGCGGGGCACCAGCCCATGCTGCTGACCAGCGTCGCCGCGGCGGGACCCGGCAGGTGAAGTCGGCCCGGCTCGAGATCGGGCCGGTCGTGATCGGCGGCGGCGCGCCGCTCGCGGTGATCGCGGGACCCTGCGTGATCGAGAGCCGCGAGTCGGCGCTGCGCCACGGGGAGCGCCTGGCGGCGATCGCCCGCGCGCTCGGGATCGGGCTCGTGTTCAAGGCGTCCTACGACAAGGCGAATCGCACCGCGGGAGGCTCGTTCCGCGGCATCGGCCGCGACGAGGGTCTCGCGATCCTCGCCGCCGTGCGCGACGCGACCGGGCTGCCGGTCCTCACCGACGTGCACGAGCGCGAGGACGTCGACGCGGTGGCCGAGGTGGTGGACGTGCTGCAGACGCCCGCGTTCCTCTGCCGGCAGACCGACTTCATCCAGGCGGTCGCGCGCACCGGGAAACCCGTCAATCTCAAGAAGGGTCAGTTCCTGTCGCCGTGGGAGATGCGGCACGTGGTCGAGAAGGCGCGCGCGGTGGGCAATCCGCACGTGCTCGTCACCGAGCGCGGCGCGAGCTTCGGCTACCAGAACCTGGTGTCGGACATGCGCTCGCTGGTGGTCCTCGCCGAGACCGGATGCCCGGTGGTGTTCGACGCGACGCACAGCGTGCAGCTGCCGGGCGGCGCGGGCGACGCGTCGGGCGGGCAGCGCGAGTTCGTCCCGGCGCTCGCGCGGGCCGCGGTCGCGGTCGGCGTCGATGCGGTCTTTCTCGAGGCGCACGAGGACCCGTCGCGCGCCCTCTCGGACGCGGCGACCTCGTACCCGCTCGACCAGCTGCCGGCGCTGCTCCGTGCCCTGCAGGCGATCGACACCGCGACGCGCGCTGCGGCGGGGGCGCTCTGAGCGCGCGCCCGCGCCCGAAGCGCGCCACGAAGCCGCGCGACCCGGCCGCGGACGTGGCCTCGGCCCGGCGCACGCTCGAGATCGAGGCGCGAGCGCTCTCGGCGCTGGCCGGGCGCCTCGGGCCCGACTTCTCGCGGGCGGTGGACGTGCTCGCCGCCTGCGAGGGCAAGGTGGTCGTGAGCGGGCTCGGAAAATCGGGTCTCATCTGTCGCAAGATCGCGGCGACGCTCGCCTCGACCGGCACCCCGGCGCTCTTCCTGCACGCCGCCGAGGGCCTGCACGGCGACATCGGCATGCTGACACGCGGCGACGTGCTGCTCGCCGTGTCCTACAGCGGCTCGACCGAGGTCGTGGCGATGGTGGCGCCCGCACGCCGGCTCGGCATCCCCGTCGTCGCCATGACCGGCGACGCCGCATCGCCGCTCGCACGCGCAGCGGACGTCGTGCTCGACGTGACCGTGAGCGAGGAGGCGTGCCCGCTCGGCCTCGCGCCGACGGCCAGCACGACCGCGACCCTCGCGCTCGGTGACGCGCTCGCGATCGCGCTCCTCGAGCGGCGCGACTTCTCGGCCCAGGACTTCGGCACCTTGCACCCGGGGGGGGCCCTCGGAAGACGGCTGATCCGCGTCGACGAGCTCATGCACCTCGGCGACGAGATGCCGCTGGTCGCGGAGTCCGCCGGCATGGCCGAGGCGCTGCGCGAGATGTCGGCGCGGCGCCTCGGGCTCACCGGCGTGCTGGCCACGGACGGAACGCTCGCCGGGATCATCACCGACGGCGACTTGCGGCGCGCGATCCAGGCGCGCGGCGACCTGCTGTCGAGCTCCGCCGGCGAGCTCATGACGCGCGCTCCGAAGACGGTGCCGGCCGGCGCGCTCGCCGAGAGCGCGCTCGCGCTGATGGAGCAGCACGCGATCACGGCGCTGTTCATCGTCGACGCCGCCGGCCGTCCGGCCGGCGTGCTCCACCTGCACGACCTGCTGCGCGCCGGCGTCGTGTGACGGCCGCGCCCTCGCGCTGCACCGCGCTCTCGTCGCCGTCGTCACTGCACGCGAGCGCCCACGAAGCAAATCGACAACCAGTTGATTTTGCTAAGGAATTCGACCTTTACTCGATCGTTGGTGCGTGGTATCGAAATTGCGTGTCGAGGAGAGGCGCTTGGAACGGACGCAGGTCAGACGCGCTCTGATCGTCGGCGTCATGCTGGCTCTGGGCGGGCTCGGCTTCGTCCTCGGCCGGTCGATGGTGGGCCAGCAGCAGGCCGAGGCGCCCGCGCCGACCGATCTCGAGCCGGACGTCACGCAGAGGATCAAGGAATTTCGTCGCGTGAAGGTCAAGGACGGGCGCAAGGAGTGGGAGCTGACCGCGCAGCAGGCAGAGTTCTTCACCGAGCAGGGTGAGGTGGCGATCACCGGTCCCAAGCTGGCGTTCTACGGCGGCGAAGGACGGGACGTCGAGGTGAAGGGTCGCGAAGGGAGGGTATTCCTGACCAACGGCGACGTGAACCGGATCGAGCTGTCGGGCGGCATCGACGTCACCGTGGGCCAGTACTTCGTCCAGACCGACTCTGCGACCTACTTCCAGAACATCAATTCGATCGCGGCGGCGGGCGAAGTCCGGCTCAAGGGCTCCGACATCGCGCTCACCGGGCAGGCGATGCTGCTCGAGCTCGGCTCGCAGCGCGTGCTGTTCCGGCACGGCGTCACCACCCGCTTCGAGCGTGCGGACGGAGCCGCCGGCTCCGCGCGCACGGCCACGGCTCCCGCGGCGGTGCGGGTGCCATGAGAGCGAGCGGTCCCTTGGTGCGCGCGGTCGCGTCGCGCCGCGGCGTGCTGGCTCTCCTGGTCGCGTGTGCGCTGCCCGTCGCGCGCCCCTCGGTCGCGCCGGCACAGGGGGCCGCGGCAAGCGCGCCGCCCGCCGCGAGCCCGGCTGCGGCGAAAGGTGGGGCGGCCGAGGAGGGCGGCGGCTTCCTCGGCAAGCTGTCCCTCTCTTCGAGCAACGAGCCGATCGTCGTACGCTCGGACGAGCTCGAGTTCGCCTACCAGGAGAACCGCGTGGTCTACCGCGGCTCGGTGAACGTCGTGCAGGGCGACTTGATGATCGACTGCAAGGAGCTGGTGGTGAACCTCGCGCGCACCGAGGAGAAGGAGAACCTCGAGCTGCGCGAGGTGATCGCGATCGGTGACGTCGTGATCACGCAGGGCGAGCGCAAGGCGACCGGCGGACGCGCGATCTTCGACCAGCAGAAGCGACAGATCACCCTGCTCGAGAACCCGGTTCTGCACGACGGCCCGAACGAGGTCAGCGGCGAGCGCATCGTCGTCTACATCGACGAGAGCCGCAGCGTCGTCGAGTCGAGTCCGAAGAAGCGCGTGTCGGCGATTCTCTACCCGGGCAAGGGCGGACAGGGCGTCGATCTCGCCGGCAAGCCGAGCGAGCCGGCGGCGGGCGGGCGCCCGTGAGGGCCGCGATGGGGGCCGCCGCTACCGAGGCGGTCGCGGGGCGCGCGCGCAACGCGTCGGTGCTGCAGGCGGCGGCGCTCGAGAAGTCGTACGGTCGCCGGCAGATCCTGAAGTCGGTGACGGTCGAGGTGCACCCGGGGGAGGTGGTCGGGCTGCTCGGCCCGAACGGCGCCGGCAAGACGACCACCTTCTACTGCGTGGTCGGCCTCACGCGACCCGACGCCGGCTCCGTGCTGCTGGGCGACCTCGATCTGACGCGCGAGCCGATGTTCCGCCGCGCGCGTCACGGCATCAGCTACCTGCCGCAGGAGCCATCGGTGTTCCGTGGTCTCACGGTCGCCGAGAACGTCAAGGCGATCCTGGAGACGCTGCCGCTCTCGACCGAGGCGCGCCGTGCGCGCCTCGAGGAGCTGCTCGAGGAGCTGTCGATCTCGCACCTCGCGAGCTCCAACGCGAGCGCGCTGTCGGGCGGCGAGCGGCGCCGGCTCGAGATCACGCGCGCGCTCGTCACCGCACCGTCGTTCATCCTGCTGGACGAGCCCTTCGCCGGCATTGATCCGATCGCGGTGATCGATATTCAGAACATCATCGTGCAGCTGAAGGAGCGAGGCATCGGCGTCCTTCTCACGGACCACAACGTGCGCGAGACGCTCGGCATCTGCGATCGCGCCTACATCCTCAACGAGGGAACGATCCTCGAGGAGGGTGACCCCGAGACCATTGCCGCGAGCCCGAAGGCGCGCGAGATCTACCTAGGCGAGCGCTTCAGGCTCTGAGCGCAGCGAGCAGAGAACGATGGCATACGAGCAGAAGATCGGGTTGTCACGCAGGCTCACGCAGAGCCTCGTCATCACCCCGCAGCTGAAACACGCGATCAAGATCCTCCAGCTGTCACGGGCCGATCTGGAGACGCTGGTCCAGGAAGAGGTCGAGCAGAACCCAACGCTGGAGGAGCTCTCCGAAGGCCAGGAGGACCGCGAGGTCGAGGCGAGCGACGCGACTCCCGACGATCGCATGCCCGAGCTCGTCGACGGGATGAGCAGCGAAGCGACCGCGCCGGCCAAGGACGAGACCCCGACCGAGCTCGCCCCCGAGGCGTCGAACCTCGGCGACATCAACTGGGACGAGTACCTGTCCGACTACGCGAACAACTTCACGCAGGGCTCGATGTCCGCCGGCAGCGGCGGCGACTACGACGAGGAGAAGCGTCCGAGCATCGAGAACACGCTGACGCGCGCGTCGTCGCTCGCCGACCACCTCACCTGGCAGCTCCGCATGGGCGACTTCTCGCAGCAGGAGCAGGCCCTCGGCGACGTCCTGATCGGCAACCTCGACGAGAACGGCTACCTCGAGGTTTCGCTCGAGGACGCGGCCTTCGAGGCGGGCATGGACGGCGAGCTCGCACGCACCACGCTGCGCAAGTTCCAGGAGTTCGATCCGCCGGGCGTGTTCGCGCGCGATCTCCGCGAGTGCCTGCTGATCCAGCTGCGGCAGCTCGGGCAGGCGGAGTCGCTCGCGGCGACGATCGTCGCCGAGCACCTGGGTCTGGTCGAGGCCAAGCGCTTCGACAAGCTCGCCAAGGAGCTCAAGGTGCGGCTCGAGCAGGTGGCCGAGGCGGTCAACCTGATCTCGTCGCTCGAGCCCAAGCCCGGTCGCAACTACTCGACCACCGAGACGCGCTACGTGACTCCGGACGTCTTCGTGAACAAGATGGACGGGGAGTACGTGGTGTCACTCAACGACGACGGGCTGCCGCGTCTGCGCGTCAGCAACAGCTACCGGCGGCTTCTGGCCGACGCCGAAGGCGCTGCCGACGCGAAGAGCTACATCCGCGAGAAGCTGTCCGCGGCGCAGTGGCTGATTCGCTCGATCCACCAGCGGCAGAGCACGCTCTTCAAGGTCACCAATTCGATCGTGCGCTTCCAGATGGAGTTCTTCGACCACGGCGTGAAGGCGCTGCGGCCGCTGGTCCTGAAGGACGTCGCCAACGACATCGGCATGCACGAGTCGACGGTCAGCCGCGCGACCGCCAACAAGTACGTGCACACCCCGCAGGGCACCCTCGAGCTCAAGTACTTCTTCACCTCGAGCATCCGCTCGACCGACGGCGAGGGCGTGTCCGCCGAGTCGGTGAAGGAGAAGATCAAGGGCATCATCGAGTCGGAAGACCCCCGCCGGCCGTACAGCGACCAGCACATCGCGCAGGCGCTCGCCTCCGAGCACATCGAGATTGCACGTCGCACGGTCGCGAAGTACCGCGAGATCATGGGGATCTTGCCGTCCTCGAGACGGAGGCAGATGGCGTGAAGACGAAAGACGTTCCGATCACCGTGACGTTCCGTCACATGGCGACCACCGAGGCGCTGCAATCGTACGCGGAGAAGAAGCTCAAGGGCGTGATCAAGCTGCTGCCCGGCGCGGTGGACGCGCACGTGATCCTGACCGCCAACGGCACCAAGCACCGGCAGTCGGCGGAGATCGTGCTGCACGGCTCGCATGCGGTGCTCAAGGCGCTCGAGGAGACCGACGACCTCTACGCCGCGATCGACCTGGCGGTCGCCAAGATCAACAGCCAGGTGCGCAAGGCAAAGGAGCGGGTGATCGACGCGCCCCGTCGCAGCTCGAGCGCGGCCCGGCGCAACCCTCCGCCGACGGCGTCGGCATGACCATCACGGACATCCTGACCGCGGAGCGTGTGATCCCCGAGCTCGCCGCGACCACCAAGGACGGCGTCCTCGAGGAGCTCGCGGGTCTGCTGGTCGCGCAGATCCCGCAAGCGACGCCCGAGCGGCTGGTCGCGGTGCTGCGCGAGCGCGAGCGGCTCAACAGCACGGCCATCGGCGACGGCATCGCGATTCCGCACGGACGGCTGTCGGGCACGAAGAGCGTCGTCGCGGGCTTCGCACGCAGCTCGACGGGCGTCGACTTCGATTCGGTGGACCGTCAGCCGACGCAGCTCTTCTTCGTCCTCATTGCGCCCGACGACGCCGCTGCGATGCACCTGAAGGCGCTCGCGCGGATCTCGCGCCTGCTCAAGGACAAGGCGTTCCGCGAGCACCTGCTCACGCTCGCGACGCGCGAGGAGCTCTACGATGCGATCGTCGCCGAAGACGCGAAGTTCTGACCGAGTCGGACTAAACCCGACGGACGACGGAGCATCTGCGCGCGGAGCGCGCGGCCGACCGAAGGGAGCGCGGGGAGTGGGGCCCCGCGCGGCTCTGCCGCGTGGGGCGAGGGGCGCCGTGGCCCCTCGATGTGATCGACGCATGCGGACACCCGTGATCTGCGCGCGAAGCGCGCGGCCGACCGAAGGGAGCGCGGGGAGTGGGGCCCCGCGCGGCTCTGCCGCGTGGGGCGAGGGGCGCCGTGGCCCCTCGATGTGATCGACGCATGTGGACACCCGTGATCTGCGCGCGGAGCGCGCGGCCGACCGAAGGGAGCGCGGGGAGTGGGGCCCCGCGCGGCTCTGCCGCGGGGGGCGAGGGGCGCCGTGGCCCCTCGATGTGATCGACGCATGCGGACACCCGTGATCTGCGCGCGAAGCGCGCGGCCGACCGAAGGGAGCGCGGGGAGTGGGGCCCCGCGCGGCTCTGCCGCGTGGGGCGAGGGGCGCCGTGGCCCCTCGATGTGATCGACGCATGTGGACACCCGTGATCTGCGCGCGGAGCGCGCGGCCGACCGAAGGGAGCGCGGGGAGTGGGGCCCCGCGCGGCTCTGCCGCGGGGGGCGAGGGGCGCCGTGGCCCCTCGTTGTGATTGACGCGTGTCGATTCCCGTGCGTGAGATGGCGGCGTTGCGTGGGTCGTTGCGCCTCACGCTGATCGCGGGGGCGGGCGGGCTGTCGCGGACGATCGAGGCGCCGCGAGTGCAGAAGCCGGCGCTCGCGCTGGCGGGCTATCTCGACCAGCTCCATCCGGGGCGCGTGCAGGTGCTCGGCAACGCCGAGCTGGGCTACATCGAGCGCATGGCGCCCGACGACGCGAAGAACGCGGTCTCCGCCGTCTGCCGCGCGCCGGTCGCGTGCTTCGTCGTCACCAACGGCAACGCGCCGCCCGACGTGCTGCGCCGCGCGTGCGCGCGCTACCGCGTGCCGCTGTTCACCACCGAGCAGCGCACGGCGAGCGCGATCCGCGGCATCGCTCGCTTCCTCGAGGAGCGCTTCGCGCCGGAAACGCTGGTGCACGGCGTGCTCGTCGAGGTCCTCGGCATGGGTGTCCTGCTGCTCGGCAAGAGCGGCGTCGGCAAGAGCGAGACCGCGCTCGCGCTCCTGAACCGCGGGCATCGCCTGGTCGCCGACGACGTCGTGCGCATCCGCGAGGCGCCGCCCGGAACGCTGAAGGGCCGCTGCGCGGAGGGGCTGCGCCAGCACCTCGAGATCCGCGGCATGGGCGTGCTCAACATCGCCGACCTGTTCGGGACGCTTGCGACGCTCGACGAGGCGCGCATCGACCTCGCGATCGAGCTCGTCGACCCGCACGACGACGTCAAGCTCGAGCGCCTCGGGCTCGAGGAGAAGAACGCGACCTTGCTCGCGGTCGAGATCCCCTACCTGCAGATCCAGCTCCGCGCCGGCCGCGACCTCGCCACCATCATCGAGGTGGCGACGCGCAACCAGATCCTGAAGACGCGCGGCATCCACGGGGCGCGACGCTTCGTCGCCGGAATGGACCGCAGCCTGCGGCGCGCGTCGCAACGAGGGCCCGCGTGACACCATCGCTCCAGGTCGCCGTCATCAGCGGTCTCTCGGGCTCGGGCAAGACGACCGCGCTGCACGTGCTCGAGGACCTCGGCTACTACTGCATCGACAACCTGCCCGCGGCGCTGATCCCGCGCTTCGTCGAGCTGTGCGAGGGATCGGACGAGATCTCGCGCGTCGCCTTCGGCGTCGACTCGCGCGCGCGCGAGTTCCTCGACCAGGTGCCGCGCGCCCTCGACGAGGTGCGTGCGCGCGGCCACCGCGTCGAGATGCTCTACCTCGAGGCGGGCGACGACACGCTGGTGCGGCGCTTCAGCGAGACCCGGCGTCCGCACCCGATGGCCGAGGGCAGCGACGTCGCCGGCGCGATCGTCCGCGAGCGCGGGCGCCTGCAGACGCTGCGCGAGCACGCGACGCGCATCGTCGACACGAGCCCGTTCACCTCGCAGCAGCTGCGCGGCGAGCTGCGCGCGATCTTCGCGCGCGACGCGTCGGCCGGGGCGGGCGCGCTGCAGGTTTCGCTGGTGTCGTTCGGCTACAAGTACGGTCTGCCGGTCGACTCCGACCTGGTCTGGGACGTGCGCTTCCTGCCCAACCCGTTCTACGTCGAGGACCTGCGCCCGCTCACCGGACGCGACGAGCCGGTCGCCGACTACGTGCTGAAGCACCCGGCGACGCAGGAGTTCCTCGACGTGATGGGCCGCTTTCTGCGCTTCGCGCTGCCCTGGTACGAGCGCGAGGGCAAGAGCTACCTCACGGTCGCGCTCGGCTGCACCGGCGGACGACACCGCTCGGTCGTGCTGGTGGAGCGCCTCGGCCGGATGCTACAGGATCTGGGCGTCGGGCATTCGATCCGTCACCGCGACGTCGATCGATAGGGGTCGGTGGTGAGGCTGGATGGTGGGGTTGCGCGACCGCGCGCCGAGAGTGCTGGAGAAGTGAACAGAGCCATGGGAGCAGCCGTGAAGGGCGTCCCCGTCGGGGTCGTGGTGGTGGGGCACGGCCGGATCGCGTCCGAGATGGTCGATACGCTGCAGAGCGTGGTCGGCGACGTCGATGCGGTCGAAGGGGTCGCCTGTACCCCGACCGAGGGCGCGGAATCGATCCGCTCGCGCGTCGGCGAGGCGGTCGAGCGCGTCGAACGCGGGGCCGGCGTGATCGTCCTGACCGACATGCTCGGTGACACCGCCTCCAACGTCAGCCTGCAGCTCGCCGGGCGGCGCGCGCAGCTCGAGGTGGTCGCCGGGGTCAACATGCCGATGCTGGTCAAGCTCACCACGTCGCGCTACCACACCAGCGCGCACGCGCTCGCCCAGTTCATCCGCCGCTACGGGCAGGAGCACATCTTCTGGCCCACCGGAACCACGCCGTAGGTGGAGCCGTGACGACCGTCCGGCGAACGTTCCTGATCGTCAACAAGCTCGGCCTGCACGCGCGCGCCGCGGCTCAGCTCGTCAAGCTCACCGAGCAGTTCTCCGCGGACGTCAAGATCGGCAAGGACGACCAGGTGGTGAACGGCAAGAGCATCATGGGACTGATGATGCTCGCGGCGAGCAGCGGCACCCCGATCGAGGTCGAGGCGACTGGCGACGACGCCGACGCGATGGTCGAGGCGATCGGCGCGCTGATCGAGGCGCGCTTCAACGAGCGCGAGTAACCGGGCCGCTCGGGCGAATTTTTCCGCAAGCCTTGCTCTTCCACCGTCCGAGGTGACACTGGAGCTGTCGTCGCCTAGCGCGGACAGGGAGGGAGCCATGCGGAGCACGTGCCGCTCGGGGGTCGGTCTCGTCGTCGCCGGGGTCATCTTCGTCACCATCGCGTGGGCGCCGGGAGCCTACGCGTCCGGCTTCTTCCTGCTCGAGCAGAGCGCGCGGCTCCAGGGCACCGCGTACGCCGGGACCGCGGCGCTCGCCGCCGACGCGAGCACGGTCTACTACAACCCGGCCGGAATGAGCCGGATCAAGGACTGGAGCTTCGCGCAGTCCGGGTACCTGGTCTCGATCCAGTCCGAGCTGGAGAACGCGTCCGCGACCAACTTCGGCCAGCCGGTGTTCGGCCCGAACGGTTCGACCAGCGCCAGCGCCGGCACCAACAGCCCGGTCGGCGCGACGATGTTCGCGAAGCGCCTGAGCGAGGAGATCGTGGTCGGCTTCGGCCTGACGGTGCCGTTCGGCCTTTCCTACCAGTACTCGAACGACTCGATCGCGCGCTTCATCGCCACCAAGTCCCGCCTCTCGACGTACAATCTGAGCCCGTCCATCTCGTACGAGCCGATCGACGGCATCTCGATCGGCGCCGGCTTCAACGCGATCCTCGCCGACGTGGCGCTCAACCAGAGGGTCCAGGTGCCCGGCTTCGAGGAGCTCAACGTCCGCCTGCAGGCGGACGACTGGACCTACGGCTGGAACGCGGGCCTGCTGTGGGAGATCGACGAGAACAGCCGCATCGGCTTCGCCTACCGATCGCGCCTCACATTCGGCCTGCGCGGCGACGCGAAGGTCACGCCGAGCCCGCTGTTCGCGTCGCGGCAGAACGCGCGCGCGACCACCACCTTCCCCGACACCTGGACGCTGAGCGGCGTCACCATGGTCGCGCCGCGCTGGCAGCTGCTCGGCGACCTGCAGTGGATCCACTGGAGCCTGATCCAGGACGTCGCCGTCAAGTTCAGCGCCAAGCCCGGCGAGACGGGCCCGCTGCTGCCGGAGCAGAACCTGCCGTTCCGCTTCCGCGACACCTTCCGCGGCGCGATCGGCACGCAGTGGTTCTTCGACGACACCTGGACGTTCCGCGGCGGCCTCGGCTTCGACCAGGCCCCGGTGACCAACATCAATCGCACGGTGCGTCTGCCGGACACGAACCGCGTGCTGCTGTCGGTCGGCGTCGGCTACCAGCTCGGCGAGTACATGGCGATCGACGTCGGCTACACGCACATCTTCCTGCCGTACGGCTCCAACGTGGACCAGACGGTGGTCGCGTCGTCGGTGAAGGGATCCTACGAGGGCAGCGTCGACCTCTTCGGCCTGCAGCTCACGTTCACGTTCGACGACGGCATCCCGATGATCGGGCTGTGATCGGCGCGCCGCCGCGCGCACGGCCGGCGGCCGCTCCGGCGCCGCGACGTCAGAGGAACGACGCGAACACGGAGTCCGCGACGAGCAGCCCCTGCGTCGTCAAGCGCAGGTGCTGGTCGTGCCACTCGACCAGGCCGTCGCCGATCAGCTCGTCGACGTGCGGGAACGCGTCGCGCAGCGGCTCGCCGAAGCGTACGGCGAAGGCCGCGACGTCGAGCCCGCGCCGCTCGCGCAGCGCGAGCCAGCAGGCCTCGCCCATCGCCTCGCCGCGCGTGAGCTCCTCGTGCATCGCTCCGACCGCGGTGCCGTCCGCGCGCACCGCCTCCATGTAGCGATTCGGATCGCGCAGATTCTCCCAGCGCGAGCCGTACGAGCCGTCGTCCTCGGGGGCGCCCGTGCGCGGCACGAAGGAGTGCGCGCCGGCGCCGAGCCCCAGGTACGGGACGCCGCGCCAGTACGCCTGGTTGTGCCGCGCCGCGCGCCCCGGCTGCGCGTAGTTCGAGATCTCGTACTGCGCGTAGCCGGCGCCGGCGAGACGGTCGCGCACCAGGTGGAACATCGCGACCTCGAGCTCCTCGGGGGCCGGGCGGAGACGTCCCTCGCGCAGCTCGCGGTGCATCGCGGTGCCCTTCTCGTACGTCAGGTTGTACGCGGACACGTGCTCGGGCGCGATCGCGATCGCCTGCTCGACGTCCGCTGCGCAGGCCTCGAGGCTCTGTCCGGGAACGGCGTAGATCAGGTCGAGCGACAGGTTCGCGAAGCCGCCGCTGCGCGCCGCCGCCAGCGCGCGCAGCGAGTCCTCGACCGAGTGGCGGCGTCCGAGCGCCAGCAGCAGGTCGGGCTGGAACGACTGGATGCCGATCGACAGGCGGTTGACGCCCGCCGCGACGAAGTCCGCGAGGCGCTCCTCGTCGACCGTCCCCGGGTTCGCCTCGAGCGTGATCTCGACGTCCGGCGCGAGCGCGACGCTGCGCGCGACGCCCTCGAGCAGGCGCGCGATGGTGCGCGGCGCGAACAGCGACGGCGTGCCACCGCCGAAGAAGACGCTGGTCGCGACGGCGCCGCGAAAGGGCGCGTGCTGCGCGCGGCGTGCGAGCTCCGCGAGCAGGGCGTCGGCGTAGGCATCCTCGGGCCACACGCGCGCCGCGTACGAGTTGAAGTCGCAGTACGGGCACTTCGCGAGGCAGTACGGGATGTGCAGGTAGAGAGCGACCGCTTGGCTGGTCACCTCGCGGACGCTACCGTCGTGCCGGTGGAGCCGCAACCGAGCCCCGCGGCCCTCCCCGCGGCACCACCGGAGCGCGCCGAGGTCATCGCGGCGCGCGGCGTCGTCAAGCAGTTCGGCGGCAAGACGGTCGTGCGGGGCATCGACTTCTCCGTCGCTGCGGGTGAGCACGTGGGCTTCCTCGGCCCGAACGGCGCCGGCAAGACCACGACGATCCGCATGATGACCTGCCAGTCGCCGCTCGGCGGCGGCGAGATCCGCGTGTTCGGGCTGCCGGTCGGGCCGCGCCACGAGCGCGCGATCAAGGCACGGCTCGGCGTCGTGCCGCAGGACGAGAACCTCGATCCCGATCTCAGCGTGCTGGTGAACCTGCGCGTCTACGCGAGCTACTACGGGATCCCGCGCGCGGTCGCGGAAGAGCGCGCGGCCGAGCTGCTCGCGCTGTTCGCGCTCGCCGACCGCCGCGACGCGCGCATCGACACGCTGTCCGGCGGCATGAAGCGCCGGCTGTCGATCGCACGCGCACTGATCCACGGCCCCGACCTGCTGGTGCTCGACGAGCCCACCACCGGCCTCGACCCGCAGGCGCGGCACCTGGTGTGGGAGAAGCTGCGGGAGCTCGGCCGTCGCGGCACGACCATGCTGCTCACCACGCATTACATGGAGGAGGCAGCGCAGCTCTGCGATCGCGTCCTGATCATCGACGACGGGCGCATCATCGCCGAAGGATCGCCGCGCGAGCTGGTGCGGCGTCACGCCGGCAGCGAGGTGGTCGAGGTCTTCCCACCGTTCGACGACGCGCTGAAGACGCAGTGCGCGCCGTTCGCGACGCGCATCGAGGCGACGTCCGAGGCGCTGCGCCTCTACCTCGCCGACGCGGCGGCGATGCCGCCGCTGCTCGACGTGCTCGCGGGGCACACGTTCCTTCGCCGCGCTGCGAACCTCGAGGACGTCTTCCTCCACCTCACCAGGCGCGAGCTGCGCGACTGACGTGGCGACGCGCGATCTCTTCGGCCTCGGCGGTACCACCGACGAGCGCGTCCACCTCGCGTCGGTGGTGCGCGTCATGCAGCGCAACTTCCTCTCGTGGCGGCGCTTCTACCGCGCGAGCCTGGTGAGCGCGCTCGGCGACCCGCTGCTCTTCCTGTTCGGCATCGGCTGGGGGCTCGGCCGCTACGTCGGCGACATCGAGGGCGTGCCGTACGCGCAGTTCGTCGCGTCGGGCATCGTCGCGTCGTCGGTGATGAACGTCGCGACCTTCGAGACCACCTTCTCGACCTTCGCCCGCATGCGCGAGCAGCGGACGTACGAGGCGATCCGCGCGACGCCGGTGTCGCTCACCGAGATCATGGGCGGCGACGTTCTGTGGGCGTCGTGCAAGTGCCTGCTCACCGCGACGGTGATGACGCTCGTCCTCTGGCTCGCGGGCCTGCTGCGGAGCCCGCTCGCGATCGGCCTGCCGCTCGCGGGCTTCCTGATCGGCGTACCGTTCGGCGCGATCGGCATGCTGGTCACGTCGCGCGCGCAGTCGTGGGACTACTTCACGTACTACTTCACGTTCGGGATCTCGCTGATGTTCTACTTCTCGGGGATCTTCTTCCCGCTCGCGAGCATGCCCGGCGCTTTGCAGGCGGTCGCCTGGTGCCTGCCGCTGTCGCACGGCGTCGCGATCACGCGCGCGCTCGCGCTCGGCACGGTCGGCCCGATGCTGCTGCTGCACGCGGCGGTGCTCGCGCTCTACTTCGCGCTGACCTTCCGCCTCGCCGTGCGCGGGATGCACCGGCGTCTGGTGACGTGACTCGCCGGATCGCCCCGGACTTCGCGTCGGCTTGACGGTGATGTCGTGGTAGCATCATCCAGCCATGGGTCAGCTCACGCTGCGGATTCCGGACGCGCTGGGGAAGAGACTGAAGGTCGCGGCGGGCGCCACGGGAAAAAGCGTCAATCGCTGGGCTACCGACGTGCTGCACGCCGCGGTCGATCCAGACCTCGCCGGCGACGAGCCGGCGGTTCTCCGTGAGCGGCTCGCCCGCGCGGGGCTTCTCGTGGCGGTGGAGCTCGTGCGGAAGAGCCGTCCAAAGACGGCCGCGCTCGCGCGCGCCCGCGCGGTGGCAGGTCGTGGCCGTCGGCCGAGCGAACTGGTCGCGGAAGGACGTCGCTGAGCGTCTTCGCGAACTCGTCGGCTCTGGTGAAGCTCTACGCCGACGAGCCGGGGCACGAGGAGGTCCGTGCGGTCGAGACCCTGGTCGTTTCGTGCCTCGCACGGGTCGAGGTCCCGTCGGCTCTGTGGCGCAAGTGCCGCTCGGGTGAGCTGAGTGACACGGATGCTGCCGTGCTCTGCACGGCGTTCGAGATCGACTACGCCGGGACCTCGGACATCGCGCCCCGGTTCCTCGTGCTCGGCGTTCCGCCGTCCCTCCTGGAGGATGCCGCGCGGCAGGTCGCCGTGCACGGCCTGCGCGCGTACGACGCGCTACGGCTCGCGAGCGCGCGCGCCGCGCGCGAGACGGATTCCTCGTGCGACACGTTCGCTTGCACCGACGTGACACTGCGCGCGGCCGCTGCCGCGGTAGGCTTCGCTCTCCTGCCCGGCGCATCGGTTCCCGCCGCTCGCCCGCAGCGCTGCGCGCGCCGACGCAGACGCGCCTGATCAGCCGCGCGACGGCGCCCTGCACCGGCCCCTCCAGCGCAGCCGAAGGCGAGAGGCCCGAGCGCGGCGAGCGCGGGGAGTGGGACCCTGCGCGGCTCCGCCGCGTAGGGCGAGGGGGGCGCGTGCCCCCTCGCGGCAACAAACGCGAAGCGAGCGGACGAAAGGGGGCGGCGCCCCCTTTCGTGCAATCAGTACCGGCGGAGCAGAGCCACCACGACGCCGCGGATCTCGACGTCCTGCTCGCCGCAGATCATCGGTGACATGGTTTCGTTCGCGGGCTGCAGGCGGATGCGGCCGCCGCGCTCGCGGTAGAAACGCTTGATCGTGGCGCCACCGTTGATCATCGCGACCACGGTCTCGCCGCCGTCGGCGACCGTGCGGCTCTCGACGATCACCATGTCGCCGTCGAGGATGCCGTCGTCGCGCATCGAGTCGCCGCTGACCTTCAGCACGAAGCTGTCGGCCTTGCGCACCATCTCCTCGGGCACCGAGACGGTCTCGTCGAGCACCGCCTCGATCGGACGTCCCGCCGCGGCGATGCCGAGCAGCGGAAGCTCGAGCGCCTCGGCGCGCTGGTGCTGCCGCACCACCTCGAGCGCGCGACTCATCCCCGAGCGACGGCGGATGAAGCCCTTGTCCTCGAGGTTGGTGAGGTGCTTGTGCACCGTCGCGAGCGACGTCAAGCCAAAGTGCTTGCCGGTCTCGTCGAGGGTGGGCGCGAAGCCGTAGCGGCGGATGTAGCCCTCGAGGTAGTCGAGCAGCTCCTTCTGCCGCTTGGTGAGCGTGACGATCTCGGATCCGCGCTCCACGCGACGCGAACAGTAGGCGAAAGCGCTCGCAGCCGCAAGGCATCTGGCCGCGAAAATCGAGCCCGTCGCTACGGGACCGGCGTCGGCCGCCCCGGAGCGCGCTGCCAGCGGTTCACGGCGCGGTTGTGCGCCGCCAGCGTGTCATTGAACTCGTGCGTCCGGTCGTTGCGCGCGACGAAGTAGAGCGCGGTCACGCCCTCCGCCGGCCGCACCGCGGCCTCGAGCGACGCGCGTCCGGGGTTCGCGATCGGACCCGGGGGCAGGCCGGGGATGACGTAGGTGTTGTAGGGCGTCGCGCGCACGAGGTCGGCCGAGCGGATGCGCCCGTCGCTCCCCTCGACGCCGTAGAGCACCGTCGGATCCGCCTGCAGCGGCATGCCGCGCTCGAGCCGGTTGTGGAACACGGCCGAGATCGTCGGCCGCTCGGCGGCGATCGCCGCCTCCTTCTCGACGATCGACGCGAGCGTCACCGCCTGATCGACGGTGAGGCCGCGCGCGGCCGCCGCCTCGGCGAGGTCGGGCGTGAACATCTCGCGGAAGCGCGCGGTCATCCGCTGGACGATCTCCTCGGGCGTCGCGCCGCTCTCGAACGCGTAGGTGTCGGGGAAGAGGTAACCCTCGAGGCGCGGTACCGGCAGGCCGAGGCGCGCGACGAACGCCTGGTCCTGCGCGAGCGCGCGGAAGCGCGCGGCGTCGCCGAAGCCCGCGCTCTCGAAGACGAGCGCGATCTGCTCGAGCGTCAGCCCCTCGGGGATCGTCACCATCCGCAGCCGTTGCTTGCCGCTCACCAGGGTGTCGAGCACCTCCGGACCGGTCGCGTTGCCGGCGAGCTCGTACTCGCCGCTGCGCACCTTGCGGTCGTCGCCGCGGTAGCGCGCGAGCAGGGTGAAGAGCCGTGGGTCGGCGATTGCACCGGCGTCGGCCAGACGCCGCGCCAGTGCGAGGAACGGCTCGCCGCGCTTCACCTCGACGACCAGCGGGGGGGCGAAAGCGGGGCTTCGCCAGAGGACGGCCGCGTACGCGGCGAGCGCACCGGCGGCGAGCGCGGCCAGGGCGCCGACCGCCACGAGGAAGGCGAGCGTGCGTCTCATCCGGGTCGCGCGACTCTAGCCACGCGCGTCCCGCGCAGCCAACCACCGTCGCCGGGGTCCGTGCCGGGACGCGACTCCGCCGAAGATTGGGTCGCGACGGCCGGTCCACGCGGGTCCGAGGCGTTCGCCAGAGGGGTTGACATCCCGGGACTCAACTGCGAACCAGAGCGGCACTTCTGAGGGGAGGACAATCCGCTGCAGCTGCGCGCACGACAGCCTGCGGCAACACGCACCCGGCGTGTGTCGTTGGTCGCGCCCCTGCTCGGACTGCTGCTGGTCGGCAATCCCGGGCTTGGGCACACGATAGACGAAGGAGGCTCGGTCTTTCGTACACTCGATCTTTCGAGGGCGAAGCGAGCATCCCAAGGTGGCGGATGGGATCGGACCTACACCCGTTCTGCTGACGGTGAGCTGAGAGCCGATCCGGTAAAACAGCCGGTCAACGCCCTCCTCGAGCTGACGCGCGAGCGCACCCGCAGCGTCGCCCTGGTGAAGCCCCTGAGCGACGTCTCGCTGGTCGAGATCCTGCCCCGCGGCAACGAAGGGCTGCGTCACTATCGCGGGCCGGAGTTCATCGAGCGCCACGTCACCGTCCGTCGTGGCGACACCTTCGCGAGCCTGCTGCAGCTCTACGACGTGGACCTGGGCGAGGCGCTCGCCTGGCACGGTGGCACGCGCAAGACCTTCGATCTGTCGAAGATCCGCCCCGGCCGCTCGCTCACGCTCTTCTTCGAGCGCGAGAGCTGGCGGATCGCCGCGATCGAGTACCGCATCGACTCGATGAACGTGCTGGTGGCCGAGCGCAGCGGCGAGCGCGACGTCCGCGCCCGCGTCGCCCGCATCCCGTCGGCCACCGAGCTGCGCATCATCGCCGGCACGCTCGAGTCGAACATGTCGGCCGACTGCGCGGGGGCCGGCATCCCGGCGCGCATCACGGCCGAGCTCGCCGACATCTACGCCTGGGAGATCGATTTCGGAAAGCTGCAGCGCGGCGACCGCTTCCGGGTCGTCTACGAGGTCGCGATCGGCGAGGACGGCGACGTCGTCCAGACCGGACGCATCCTCGCCGCGGCGATCGAGAGCCGCGGTCGCGTCCACTCGGCGATCCTGCACACCGCCGAGGACGGCACGCAGTCCTACTACGACACCGAAGGCCGCTCGCTCGATCGCGGCCTGCTGCGCTATCCGCTCGAGTACACGCGCATCAGCTCGGAGTTCTCGTCCTCGCGCCTGCACCCGATCCTGGCCCGGCACCGCGCGCACCAGGGCGTCGACTTCGCGGCACCGCACGGCACTCCGGTGCGCGCCCTGGCGGACGGCGTCGTGGTCTACGCCGGCTGGCAGGGACAGCTCGGTCGCGCCGTGCGCATCGACCACGCCGCACCGTCGCCCTACGAGTCGGTGTACGGGCACTTCTCGCGCATCGCGAGCACCGTCCGCGAGGGACGCCGCGTGCGCAAGGGCGAGATCATCGGCTACGTCGGCCGCACCGGCCTCGCGACCGGTCCGCACCTGCACCTCGAGCTGCTGGTCGACGGCAAGCACGTGAACCCGCTCGACGTGCTGACGCCCGGCCGCCGCAAGCAGCGCCACGACCGGCCGAGCGAGATCCCGCTCGGTCGCGAGCAGCTCCTGCTGGTCAACGCGCTCGAGTCCGTCGAGAGCGACGGCCCGGTCCGCTTGACGCGCCTGTCCGCTCCGTTCGGCGAGACACCGCTGCAGCAGCTCCAGTAGCGCGACGGCGGCGGCGCCCCTCGTAGCGGGAGGTCCGGGCTCGCGCGCCGTCGATCGCGACGCGATCGTTGAACAGCAGTATTTACTGCAATACGGTCTTCCGCGTGAAGACCACGTTCGACATCCCCGAGGCGCTCCTGGTGGAGGCGAAGAAGCTCGCGGCCGAGCTCCGCCGCCCGCTGCGCGAGCTCGTGACGGAAGGGCTCCGGGCACAGGTCGCCTCTGGAGGCGGGGCCCATTCGCCCGTCGCGAAGCGCCCGCTCCGGCCCCGGATCGGCTGGGTGACGGTGAAGGGTGCGCTGGCGCCGGGCCTCGACGTGGCAAACCGGGAGGACATGCACGAGTGGCTGCGGCGTAACCCGTGATCGCGGTAGACACGAAGCTGCTCGTCTACGCCCATCGCAGCAGCCTGCCGGAGCATCGACGTGCGCGACGCGCCCTCGAGCAGGCGAGCGCGGACCCGCGGGGCTGGGGCATCGCGCTCGCGAGCGTCGGTGAGTTCTGGACCGTGGTCACGCATCGCGCGGCGCCGCGCCCCTCGACGGCCCGGGAGGCGAGCGGGTTCCTCGCTGCCCTGGCGTCCGACGCGTCCATGCAGGTCTGGGTGCCACGCGCGGGGTTTGCGACGCGGCTCCTTCAGCTCGCGTCGGATCTGAAGGTGTCGGGCGCACGGGTGTTCGACCTGCAGATCGCCCTCACCGTCTTCGAGCACGGCGCCTCGGAGCTCTGGACGCACGATCAGGGATTCACGCGCGTCCCCGGCTTGCGCCTCGTCGATCCGCTGATCTGAGTCCGAAAAGGCCGGCTCTGGACGTGGAGTCTTCCCGCGTCGCGCCCGATCCGGGCTCGACGCTGTCCGTCCGGAACGGTCGCGATCTCGACCCAGGGTCGCGAGCATGCGCGGCTCGCCTCTCTCGTCAACGCAATTTCCGACTTGTCGCGCCTCGTGCGATCGGCTATCAGCGGCGCCGGCAGACTCTCGGGTAACAGCGGGCCGTCCGCTGCCGAGAAGCCCCCCCGATACCGAATGGCCCGAGGGACGACATGATCCGATCTGGACTCGCCGCTGCACTGATCCTCGTCTGGTCCACGCACGCGCTCGGCGCACCCGGCGACATCGCCACCATCGCCGGCGGGCTCGGCGAAGGGCCGGCCCTGACGGTCGGTCAGGGCGCGCGCGGGATCTACCACGCCGGTGGCAAGCTCTACGTCGCCGACGCCGACAACGGGCTGGTTCGCGTCATCGACCTCGCGACCGGCCTCGAGACGGTGGTCGCGGGATCGGTTACCTCCGGCTTCTCGGGCGACGGTGGGCCGGCGGTCGCGGCGAGGCTGCACACGCCATTCTACGTGGCGGTCGATGCAGCCGGGAACGTGTTCATCGACGACCAGAACAATCAGCGCATCCGTCGCGTCGACGCCGTGACCGGCATCATCGAGACGATCGTCGGCGACGGCGAGTACGGGTACTCGGGCGACGGCGGGCCCGGAACGAGCGCCCGCTTCGCCTCCGCTTACGGCATGGTGACGGACTCGTCGGGGAATCTCTTCTTCTGCGACGTCAGCAACGGCCGCATCCGCCGCTGGGATGCGGTCACGCACATCGTCGACACGGTAGTCAATGTTGGTGGGTACCCCTGGGGGCTGGCGATCGACTCGAGCGACAACCTGTACTTCGGCAACGAGCTGACGGTGTACAAGGCGGATGTCGGCACGTATTCGGTGACCGCGCTCGGTACCGTCGCTCCAGGGCCGGGCCAGACGATCACCGGTGTCGCAATCGACAGCGCCGGCAACGTTTACGCGGCCAGCCACAACCTCGGCCAGGTCTTTCGCATCGACGCGGTGACGCACGCCGTGACGCCCTTCGCCGGCGGTGGCAGCTACACGCCGAGCTGGGGCGACGGTGGCCCTGCGACCTCGGCATTCCTCCCGGAGGCATGGTCGGTCGCGGTCGACGACAGCGACAACGTGATCATCTCCGGGCAGAGGATCCGCAAGGTCGACGCCGCCACGCAGATCATCTCCACGATCGCCGGCACCGGCAACGCGAGGTGGGGCGGCGACGGCGGGCCGGCCGTGAACGCCCAGATCTACGCCACGACCGCGATCGCGGTCGATGCGCAAGGTCGGGTCTACCTCGCCGGGGGAGCACGGCCGGGTGTCCGCCGCGTCGATCTCGACGGGACGATCTCGACCATCGCGGGCGGAGGCGACATCGACGGCGACGGGTTTCCCGCCACCGACACCTACCTCGATCCGTCGGCGATCCTGATCGACCCCGCCGGCAACCTGCTCCTCGCGGAGCCGGGACCGGGGCGCATCCGGAGGATCGATGCCGGCACCGGCCTGGTGTCGACGATCGCGGGCGGCAACGACTGCGGGCCGACCGGCGACGGCGGTCCCGCGACCGCGGCGCAGCTCTGCGACCCGAACGCGCTCGCGCTCGATGCCGCGGGCAACCTGTACATCGGCGAGGACGGCAACGCGTCGGTTCGCAAGATCGACAAGGTCACCGGGATCATCACCACCGTCGCGGGGACGCTGGGCGACAGCAACGGGCCCGTCGGTGACGGCGGCCCCGCCACCTCCGCTGCGCTCCAGTACCCGCGCGGCGTCGCCGTCGACGCGCTCGGACGCATCTGGATCGCCGAGGCGGGCGGACACCGGATCCGGCGCGTCAGCACGGCAGGCATCATCACGACCGTCGCCGGTACCGGCGTGCCGGGCTACAACGGCGACGGCATCCCCGCCGCGAGCGCCCAGCTCGGCACGCCGTACTCGATCGCCTTCGACCTCGGCGGCAGCCTGTTCGTCGCCGACTCCGACAACAACCGCATCCGGCGCATCGACCCGGCGGGGACGATCCACACCCTGGCCGGCACCGGGAGTGCGGGCTACTCGGGCGACGGCGGCCCGGCGACCGCCGCGACGCTGTTCGCTCCGATCGCGGCGGTCGCGCACCCGTCGGGCAGCGTCTACGTCCTCGACCAGAACACGCAGCGCGTGCGCCGGATCAGCAGCTTGACGTGCGGCGACGGGATCCTTTCGCCGGGCGAGCAGTGCGACGACGGAAACCCGGTCGACGACGACGCCTGCAGCAGGCTGTGCAGGATCAACCCGTCGACGGTGAGCGAGCCCGCGGCCGCACCGTCGCAGCAAGTATCGACCGGATCGATCGCGACGCCTGCCGATCCGATCCAGGCGGCCGTGACGTTGCCCGGCACGACCGGGGGCTCCGTCGAGATCACGAAGACGCCGGACGGTGCGCTGACCGGGATCTCGGTCCTGAGCGGCCTGATCTCGATCCACGTCACGCCGGACAGCCCGCCCACCCCGAGCAACCCGCTCGTCCTCCAGTTCGTCATCGACGCGGCCCTGGTCCCGCCCGGAGAGCTGGTGGTGACCAAGGATGGCTCGGTGGTGCCGGCCTGCACCACGCCCGGATCGTTGAGTCCCTCCCCGTCGTGCGTGAGCACGCGCACGACGCTGCCCGACGGCGACCTGGTGATCACCGTCCTGACGCTCAGCGCGAGCGACTGGACGGTGGGCGACGTGTGCGGCCCGGTCCCGGCGAGCGGCTGCAAGCAGGGGCCGACCGGCAAGAGCGTCCTGCTCCTGAAGAACCATCCGACCGACCCGGCGAAGGACCTGCTGACGTGGACCTGGTCGAACGGCGCCGCGACGACTCTGGCCGAGCTCGCGGCACCGCTCGACCGGACGCCGTACTCGGTCTGCATCTACGACGACGCCGGTCTGAAGCTCCAGGCGACGGCGCTCGCTGGTGGCAACGACTGCGGAGGTGCCACGCCGAAGGCGTGCTGGAAGCAGACCCCGACCGGGTACGGCTACGCGGACAAGGCGCTGACGCCCGATGGGATCCAGTCGATCTCGCTGAAGGCCGGCACCCAGGGCAAGTCGAAGATCGTGGTGAAGGGGCGCGGCGTTGCCCTCGGCATGCCGGCGCTGCCGCTGTCGCCACGCATCCGCGCGCAGCTCAAGGTGGGAGCAGGCGCGGAGGCCAGGTGCTGGGAGGCATCGTTCAGCACGCTGCTGCGGGCCGCGAAGCCTGCCGAGACGTTGAAGGCGAAGTCCGACTGAGCGCGGATCCCGGGCTCGCCTCGTCGCGGGTGCTTGCTCGGGCGACGCACGATGTCCGTCGGGCGGCGCGGGACGGGGTTCAGCTCGCCGTGCTCGTCACCGTCCGCCACTCTGCCTCCAGCCCCGAGTCGCTCGAGCCAGTCGTCGAGCGTGGCGCGGTCGAGCGGGACCAGCGACAGTGCCAGCATCGCGCGGATGTCACGGACGTGCTTCTCGGAGCCTCCCTCTCGGTAGTACTCGAGCTTCCGGAGGATGACGTACTCGGGCGGTGCGACGCTGATGGTGAGCGTGTCGAGGGGAATGCGCAGGGTCCGCGTGATCGCCCAGTTGTGCAGCGGATCACGGTTGGCCGGGTAGACGTCGGCCTTCAGGCCCGAGGGGACGTGGATGACCTTGAAGTGCCCGCGGCTCTCGCGGCGAGCTTCGAGCATCATGATCTCCTGCGGTGGAAGGTAGAACTCGGGCGGTGTGAACGCCGTGCCCAGCGCAGCGATGGCTTGCTCGTCGAGGAAGGCCACGAGGTCGACGTCGTGGATCATTCTCGGCTCGCCGAACAGCGTGGCCGCGACGCTGCCGCTCACCATGTAGCGGATGGCGAGCTGCTCCAGAGGGCGGATGAACAGGGTCAGCAGGTCAGGATCGGGCATGGAGGAATGCATCGCGGACGTGGGCGGCCACGCGCTCGTCCGGCCAGTCGGGATGAACGCTGCGGACGAAGGCCGTCTTCAGCCGCCGGGCCGACCAGTAGAGTCGCACCGCAGCCTCCCAGCGCTGACGCGGGGTCATGGAGCGGATGATCGCCTGCTGCTCCGTGCGGAGCTCGTTCATCGTCGCACCTCGGTGTCCGCTCTGAACCGTACCCGGTGCCGACGCTGGACAACAAGTCCATGACACGTGGCGCTGGTGGAGTACGCCTCACGTCCGACCAGAATCGGCTTGACCGTGTCCGGCGAGCCGCTGGTGCGGCGCTGCCGGACTACGCCGGCGAGCTCGCGAGCTGCAACGCCGATCTCACCACGTGCAACGGCGACCTCGCGACCTGCACGGCCTACCTCGCGACGGCCTCGGCGGATCTCGCGACGTGCGAGGGCGACCTGGCCGCGTGCGAGGCGCTGCCGCCGGCGCGGCTCCTGAAGAGGGGGCAGACCACGGCTTACGGCGCGGGCAGCGACGGCGCTCTGCAGAAGGGCATCGCGCAGGGCTACGTCGACAACGGCGACGGCACCATCGCCGACATCAGCACGGGTCTCATGTGGGAGAAGAGCCGAACCGGACAGAGCTGTACAGCCTCGTGAATCTCCAGATTCCCTATCCCGGCCCGACCGTCTTCCCGCCCTTCGACAGTAACTGCGGCGCGAACTCGAGCGACAATCCCGGCTGCACCGTCACGACGTGCAGCTGCACCGTTTCCTTCATCTGGCTCTTCGGGGATTCGTGTGGGTCCTGGATAGGAGCCGAGGGGCCGTAAAGTCGCGCTGGGAGCGGCCCGTGGTGCGGTCGGGCAACGGCAGACACGACTTCGTGCTCGTGATCCGTTGCTCGGCTGGGCGCGCCAGGGCGTTCGCGCATCCGCTGCGCGGCACCAGTCTTTCGATATGAGCAGCGGTTTTTTTCACGTGTAGCCCTTGACGGATTCTGCGAGGGCCACCTGCCGCGTCCGATCGAACCGTCGAGAAGCCCCCGCCGAGCGCGCACGGAGACCGCCAGCGCGCTCGCATCGCGCGAGGCCGCCTCGCCCCTCGCGCGCCGCGATCGTCGCGCACGACCCGCCGGAGACCCCCGCGAATCGGCGATGGTAGACGCTTGCATGATCCCGCACCCGACACCCGGCATGCACGCCGCTGCGCGCGCGAAGCTCGTCCCGCCACTCGCGCCCGCCGACGTCGATCGCCTCGCTGACGAGATCGCCGAGCTCGCGTCACTCATCGACGCCGCCGAGCACCGGCTGCTCACCCTCATCCGCCGCTTCGACGAGGGCGCGGGCTGGGCGACACACGGCGCCCTGACCTGCTCGCACTGGCTCAACTGGCGGATCGACCTCGACCTCGGTGCTGCGCGCGAGCGCGTTCGCGTCGCGCGTGCGCTCGGCACGCTCCCCCTCGTCGACGACGCGCTCCGCCGCGGTGCGATCAGCTACTCGAAGGTGCGCGCGATCACGCGCGTCGCTTCGGCCGCGACCGAGGCGACCTTGCTCGAGATGGCGCTGCACGCAACCGCGTCGCAGCTCGAGCGCATCTGTCGCGGCTACCGTCGTGTCGCCGATGCGGAGATGCGGCGGCCGGAGAGCCTCGCGGACGAGGAGCGTTCGCGCTTCGTGCGCGTGCGCGACACGGACGACGGCATGGTCCGCATCGAGGCGCGGCTCCGCCCGGAGGAGGCGGCGGTCGTGCTGCAGGCGCTCGACGTGGCGCGACGCCGGGCGTGGCGTGCGGGCGGCGCGCGCTGCGCCGCCCGCACGCCACGGACTCGCCCGCGGCGGCGCACGGTGACGACACCGGCGACGCCTCCGCCGAGAGCGCGCGCGCAGCTCGATCCTGCACGGCGGCAACCGCGGCGGACACCTCCGCGGAAACGTCACCGCGCGCACGTCGAGCCGACCAGGGGCAGCACCGCGAGCCGCCGCCGGCGCTGTCGCGCGCCGACGCGCTGGTGGCGGTCGCGGAATCGTGGCTCGCCTCCGCCGCTGACGACGGCCACGACACGGCGGGACTGCCGGTCGAGCTGGTCGTGCACGTCGATCACGCGGCGCTGGCGGTGGCGGGAAGCGAACCGGACTACCGACGCGAACCGAACCACCACCACCACGACCCGGAAAGCGCCGCGCGCGCACCGCAGGCCACGCTCGCCGACGGCACGCCGCTCGCGCTCGCGACCGCACGGCGCCTCGCCTGCGACGCGCGCGTCGTGCTCGTCGACGACACGCGCGAAGCCGCTGGCAAGGAGAGCCTCCCGTCGCCGCGCACGCGACGCATCTCGCCGCGGCTACGCCGCGCGCTCCGCTTGCGCGACGACGGCTGCCGCTTTCCCGGCTGCACGAACCGCCTCACCGACGCGCACCACGTCGTCGCCTGGATCGACGGCGGGACGACGAACCTCGGAAACCTGCTCTCGCTCTGCCGCCGCCACCACCGCTTCGTGCACGAGCACGGCTACCGGGTCGTCAGCGCGCG
>Ga0268299_1000669_pt1 | contig 93281 bp, 78 predicted proteins | sample NOBtaG_FD_193484 | JGI IMG/M metagenome (GOLD analysis project Ga0268299, IMG submission 193484) | Activated sludge microbial communities from bioreactor in Nijmegen, Gelderland, Netherland - NOB reactor | ecosystem: Engineered > Bioreactor > Aerobic > Activated sludge | place: Netherlands...
GGCCCCCCCGCCGCCACCGCCCCCCCCGCCCCCCCCGCCGCCCCCGCCGCTCGCGCCGATCCCAAGGCCCGCTAGGAACGACTCGCGCTGGGCCGGCCCGATCGCGCGCTTCGATTCCAGCGTCGGTGGCTGCCAGAGTCCGGGCCACAGGCCGCCGGGCCCTCGCCGCTCCAGCAGCAACCGCCCCCGTTTATCCCGCACGGCCGCCACGAGCAGGTGCAGCACGCCCCGCCTTGGCGGGCGCTTGGCCCGGGGGATCTGGCCCTCCAGCCCCAGCGCGCGAGCCCGGCACCGCCGCGCCCACGGGCACGCCTCGCACCGCGGCGAGGCCGGCGCGGGGAGGCACACCGTCGCGCCAAGTTCCATCAGCCCTTCGTTGAACGCGCCGGGCCGCCGCGACGCCGCGACGAATCGCGCGGCCTCCGCCCACGCCCAGGCTTCTGTCTCGCGGGAGGCCGGGTCCACGTCGCGCCCGGCCACGCGCAGCAGCACCCGGCGGACGTTTCCATCCACGATGGGTTCACGCCGGCCGAACACGATCGACGCGATCGCCCCGGCGGTGTAGCGCCCAACGCCCGGGAGCGCGCGCAGCGCCGCGGGATCGTCGGGCACGCGCCCGCCGTGACGCTCCACGATCGCCTTCGCCGCCGCGTGCAGGTGGCGGGCACGCCGGTAATACCCCAGCCCGGCCCAGAGGGCCATCACCTCGGCCTCGTCCGCCGAAGCGAGCGCCGCGGGCGTGGGGAACCGCGACACGAATCGCGCATAGGCGCCGGGCTCGCCCCGACCCCCCGCCCCCTCCCCCGCCGCCCCTCCCCCCCCCGGGCCATCGCCCGCCACGCGGCTCACCTGCGTCTGCTGGAGCATCGCCTCCGCGACCAGCGAACACCACGGGTCGCGGGGCATGGTCCGCCAAGGGAGTTCTCGGGCGTTGCGCGAGAACCAGCGCTCCAGATCTCGCGCCATCGCCGGGAGCGGGGCGTGGTCCGTCGCCTCCACACGCAAAGGCCGGCGCGCCGGCACAATCCGGAGTGCTCGGTCAGCCCGTCGGCTCGGCTGCTTCACGGGTGGTTCCCCTCGAAGCACGACGCGACCGCCTGCTCGACGCTCCGCCGCAAACCCGACCAGGCCTGGCCCTTTCGCCGGGTCACCGTGAGCCACCCGGCCCCGAGCAGGACCGCCGCGACGCCCGGGACACCCGCGACGGCCCGAGCGAGCGGGTCGGCGGCCGCCGCCGCGTCGTTGGGGTACCAGCGCGTCGCCGGCGCGACCGGAAGGGCGGGATGATCCGCGGGGGTCAGGACCGCCTTGAGTGCATCCGGATTGGGCGTCGGCTCGAAACGCGTGACACGGAGGGTCATGGAAGGCGTCGGCCACCAGCGGCCGGAGAATGGCGCGAGCAGAGCGGGGGTGGAGGGGCGGCGCGGGCCGATGATAGAGTGCGTGCATCCGGCCCGCTAGACTCGGCAAGGCGACACAGCGGAGACCTGCGTGGGCATCTTCGAACGGCTCAGCCAGTTGCTCGAGCGCGTGCAGGGCTATTCGCCCGGGCAGATCGCCATCGAACTGCTCGTGATCGGCACGGTCGTCTACGCCGTGGTGCGGTTCGTGCAGGGCACGCGAGCGGCGGGCGCGATCAAGGGCCTGTTCCTCCTCCTGGTCGTCGCGACGCTGCTCACGCGCATCCTGGGCCAGCGCGAGGCCTTCCAGCGGCTCACCTTCCTCTACGACAACTTCCTCACCATCGCCGCCATCGCCCTGATCGCCATCTTCCAGCCCGAACTGCGGCGGGGCCTGACCCGCCTGGGCGAGGCGCCCCTGTTCCGCAGGCAGGCCCCGCGGGCCGACGCGGTGGTGTCGGCCATCGCCGGCGCGTGCAAGTTCCTGAGCAAGGCGCGGTTCGGCGCCATCATCGCCATCGAGCGCGAGGTGGCGATCAAGGGGATCGTCGAGGAAGGCACGACGCTCAACGCGGAGGTGACCGCGCCGCTCCTCCAGACCATCTTCTTCCCGGGCTCGACGCTCCACGACCTGGCGGTGGTCATCTCGGGCGGGCAGATCTCCCAGGCCGGGGTGCAACTCCCGCTGGCCGAGCCGGCGAGCATGCCCGAGCCGGGCCTGGGCTCGCGGCACCGCGCCGCGGTCGGCCTCTCCCAGGAGTGCGACGCGATCGTGGTGGTCGTGAGCGAGGAATCGGGGACGATCAGCGTCGCCGAGCGGGGCCGCCTGCTCCGCGGGCTGAGCCCGCAGCAACTGGAGGTCTACCTCCGCAACAAACTCGAGCGCGGGCAGCCCGCCAAGCCCGAAGAGGAAGAGTCCTCCGAAACCGCTGCCCCCCCGGCCCCGGCGAGCGCCTCGTCGCCCGCGCCCTCGCCCGCCGCGCCCGGCTCGCCCGGCACGCCGGTCTCTCCCGGAGCCGCGGCATGATCGAGCACGCCAAGACTCTCGCCCTCGTCGCCGCCGTCACGCTGCTCATCTGGATCTGGGCCGAGTCGGAGAGCCTCTCGACGCAGACGCTCTCGCCGCGCATTGAACTGGTCGGCTCGACCGACGTGCTGATCGTGCCCACCGACACATCCTGGTCGGGCTCGGCCATCGTGCGCCTGAGAGGCGCCACCGCCTCGCTCGACCGCGCCCAGCGGGTGCTCCGCCAGGTTGTCCGGCTCTCGCCCGGCGCGGGGGGGATCCCGTCGAGCCCGGGGGAACACACGATCGATCTGCGCGATGCGCTCCGCGCCGATCCGGACCTCCGCCGCGCGGGCGTCACCCTCGACGAGGTCCAGCCCCCCACCATCACCATCCGCGTCGACGCCATCGAGGAGCGGACGCTGCCCATCCGGCCTCGCCTGCTCACCGCCGGCGGGCAGCCCGTGGATCTGGAGGGCGAGCCGGCCCTCTCCGCCGCGACGGCCCTGGTGCGGGGCCCGGCGGCGATCGTCCGCCAACTGCCCGACAGCGCCGCCGTGAGCGCGGTGGTCGAGCCCGACCAACTCGCCCGCCTGCGCGACGATCAGCCGCAGACCGTCTCGGCGCGACTGGTGCTGCCCGAGTCCCTCGCCGCCGCGTCGGGGGCATCGATCGCCCCGGACCGCGTGTCCATCGTGCTCCGCCTGCGGGCCCGCACGGAGACGTGGACCGTCCCGTCTGTTCCCGTGTGGATCGCCATCCCCCCCACCGAGGGTGGGCAGTGGGACATCGAACTCGCCGAGCCGTTCCTGGCGTCGGTGAAGTTCACCGGGCCCAAGGAGGCGATCGCCGCGCTCCGCGAGCGCGCCGACGTGCCCGTCGCGTTTGTGAACCTGACCAGCGACGATCTGGAGCGGGCGGCAGCCTCGGACCGGGGAGTCGCCGCCAAGCGGGTCGTCTTCTCCAGCGTCCCATCGTCTGTGAAGGTTGACGCGCAGCGGACCACGGTGGATGTGCGCATCAAGCGCCGCCCGGCGACGTCCCCCGATGGGCAGCCCGCGAACTGATTTCAGTGTGCCATTGAGAGCGTTGGTCGCCGCTGCGGATGAGCGGGCGACCGGTCTACGCCGCGCGGCCCGGGGTGAAGTCGTCCCCGTCGTCGTCGCTGCTGGCCAGGATGACCGGGAAGCGGAGTCGGGCCGCCTGAGCGTCGGCCTCGGCGTCGGCGGTCAGGTCGTCGATCCGCCGCTGCATGTGGTCGAGCATCGCGTCGATCCGGCCCACCACGTCGCGCCCAGCGGCAGCGGCCTTGGGCCGCACGGGTTGGGCAGAGTCGCGCCGGGCCCGATCGAGGGCGGCTCTGGGGAAGACAAGCCTGCCGGGCTCGCGCCCGATCGACTCGGGACTTTGTGGTGGTGTGTTGGGGGGCCGATGCAACCGCATTCGCACCTCCGTGTGCCGACCGGGAGCATCGGCGCACCGAGGGGAGGGCTTCACTCAGCACCGAGTTTCGTTGGGCTTTCGGACCATCCGGGCCAGAAGTTCGCGGACCCGCAAGAGAGCGCGCGGGCGAATTATGGGGCTTTCCCCTGTTCTTGGTCGGAGGGGGCTGGGCGCGCTTGCGCAGGGCCGCCGATCCGCAACTCCGTCCCGGCCCAGGTCCGCGCCAGGTTGCCGCGGTGCCGGTACACCACGAACGCCGCCAGCACCGTGGAGACAGTGAGATGGGGGAGAAGGACTCCCCCGGGGACGGTCAGGCCCAGCACCGGGCCGAGAGACGGCAGCGCGAGAACCCCAAGCGGCAGGCACATCGCGGCGAGGCAGGAACTGAGTCCCATGTAACGGGTTGCACGCAGGAACACGGCCCATACCACCAGCGCAAGCAGGGCGGGGATGGTCATCACCGGCCAGACGCCCATCAAGCCGCCGAAACCGGTTGCAACGCCCTTGCCCCCCTTGAACCCAATCCAGGGAGAGAACATGTGGCCCATAACCGCGGCCACGACCACGGCGAGCCACGACCACGCAAGGCCGGCTGGAGAATCGGCTCGGCCGATGGCGCCAAGGGCGAACCCCGCGCCCAGCACGGGGAGGAACCCCTTGAGGAAATCGAGGAGGAAGCAGAGGACACCCAAGGGCCGCCCGAGGACGCGTCCGCAGTTGGTGGCCCCGATGTTCTTGCTGCCGTGCTGGCGGATGTCGATGCCGCGGGCGAGGCCGATGAGCAGGCCGAACGGGATGGACCCCGCGAGGAAGGCACCGAGGAGGAGGGAGGCGAGAAGCACGGCAGAGACTAGCGGGGCGCGGCGGGGTGACGTTGACTGGGCGGGGGGAGGTAGGCAACGATGCTTTCAGGAACTTTTGAAAGCCGCGCCATGAAGAACACCCACACGCCGCCTGAGCATCCGGACCTTGAGGGCAACGACCCCGGGCTTTTGGCGGCGGTGGCGGCGGGGGCGGCCCGGCTGACGGGGGCGCAGGCGCTGCGCGTGTTTCACGAGGTGCCGCTGCTGGAGTTGGGAAGGCTGGCCGACGAGCGGTGCCGGTCGATCCACGGCGAGGCGGTGCGGACGTACATCATCGACCGGAACATCAACTACACCAACGTGTGCAACGCGCGGTGCACGTTCTGCGCGTTCAGGCGGGATGGGGACGAGGCGGACGCGTACACCCTCAGCCCGGAGGCGATCTACGAGAAGATCGCGGCGCTGGAGGCGATCGGGGGGACGCAGATCCTGATGCAGGGGGGGATGAATCCGGCGCTGCCGCTGTCGTGGTACACGGAGTTGCTGCGGGGGATCAAGTCGCGGTTCCCGCGGGTGCACGTGCACGCGTTCAGCCCGCCGGAGATGATCGAGTTCGTGCACTTCTTCGATCCGCCCGGGGCGGACCTGTTCGAGAAGGTTCGGTGGGTGCTGGTGAGGCTGAGGGAGGCGGGGCTGGACTCGCTGCCGGGCGGCGGGGGGGAGATCTTCGCGCCGGCGGTGAGGCGGAAGATCGGGCTGGGCAAGTGCGACGCGGAGGCGTGGCTGACGACGATGCACGCGGCGCACAGCCTGGGGATGTTCACCAGCGCGACGATGATGTTCGGGCACGTGGAGGGGTACGCGGATCGGGTGGACCACATGCTGCGGGTGCGTGCGTGGCAGGACCGGTCGCTCGCGGCCCGCCGGGGGGGGGAGGGTGCGGCACCCGGGGAGAAAGGCGGGTTCGGGCACTACGTGTCGTTCATCTCGTGGCCCTTTCAGCGGGAGAACACGCCGCTGGGGCGGGTGCCCGAGTGGGGCAGCGACGAGCGGGAACTGGCACAGGAGTTCCCCGGGGACGCGGTGGCGCGGGCGTGGGACTTCGGCCGCGGCGAGGGCCTGCCTGCGGGCCGGCGCGAGGCGGACCTGCTGGACTTTGAGGCGATGGACCGCGTCGCGTACCCCACGGCACACCAGTTCGGGAAGCGCGTGCGGATGTCGGGGAGCACGGACTATCTGCGGACGCAGGCGCTGTCGAGGTTGGTGCTGGACAACGTGTACTCGATCGGGGCATCGTGGGTGACGATGGGCCCGCACGTGGGACAGGTGGCGCTGAAGTTCGGGGCCAACGACATGGGGAGCGTGATGATGGAGGAGAACGTGGTCTCCAGCGCGGGGACGACGTATTGCCTCGATGAAGCGGTGCTGTGCCGGTTGATCCGCGAGAGCGGGTACGTGCCGGGACAGCGGAACAACACGTACGACATATTGTCGCTCAAGACGGGGCCGGAGGCGCCGGACCTGCGGGTGAAGGACTGGTCGTCGCACCGGGTGAAGCGGCTGCACGTGGAGGCGCCGCGGGGCGGCAAGGCGCCGGCGGCGAATGCGGTTGGGGTGCAGGCGACGGTGTCGGCGCGAAGTGAGGCGGGCGGGGCGCGGTGAGGGGCGGGGTGGAGGTTGGGGGGCGATCGGGGGCGGGGGGCGACGAATACGATCGAGCATGAGCCCTTCGCGGCGGCAACCCGTATCGGCGGCTGAGCCGGACGCCGCGTCGCCGGATCGGCCGGATGAGGGGCAGACCGCGGGGGTGTGGATGCGCCCCGAGCAGGTGGAGTTGGTGGAGGCGGCCGCGTCGCTGGGGGGGCTGCGGATCGAGGCCGCGGGGTGCGCCGAGGCGGGGCGGAGCCTGCCCTTGGCGGAGCGGCTGGGGGCCAAGCCGCTGGATGACGTGCGGGCGGCGCTGGCGTCGACGCGGGCGCGCGTGTTCATCCTGGCGTCGGCGGAGGGGCTGCTTGGGGAGCGTGCGGCGGAGGACGCGGCGCTCCTGCGGGAGTGCGCCGAGCGCGGGACGCGGGTGGTGTCGCTGGAGCCGGTGCCGGCGTCGATCGTGGAACTGGCGTCGGGAGCGCCCGGCGGGTCGATCGACGGTGCGGAAGACGTCGCGTGGGCGCGCGAGACCTGGGCGCGGTTCGTGCCCCGGTCACGCGGGACCCGCGCGATGCGCGACGCGGCCGACGTGCTGGCGCAGTTCGGCGTCGTGCGGTCGGCGAGCATCGAGTGCCTCGGCGCGCCCGCGCACGGCACGCTGGGCGCGCGGCTGCTCGACGCGGTGGATCTGGTGCTGGGCCTGATGGGCGAGCCCGAGGGCGTGGACGCGTCGTACACCGGGGCGCACGGAGGGCAGGCGGTGCATTCGCTGCCCGGTGAGACGCTGCGGGGCCTGCACGGCGACGTGTCGGCGCACCTTCGCCTCGCCGACGGTCGCGCGTGCACGATCCTGGCGAGCAATCAGGCGGGCCGCTGGGAGCGGGTGGTGACGCTGCTGGGCACGGGTGGGCGGCTGCGGATCTACAACGACGGGTTCGAGTGGATCGGGATCGGGGGCGAGCGGGTGGACCAGTCGCGCGCCCGGCGTGGAGGGCCGGCCCGCGACGCCTTCAAGCCCCCGACAGCCCGGGGCGCGGAGATCGATGCGCCCTCGGGGTTCGCGGCGGCGGTGGCGGAGCAGATCAGCGAACTGCTGCGGACGGGCCCATCGGCGACAGGAGACGCCATGGACGCCTCACGGGCCCTGGCGGTGGCGCAGGCGGCGCTGCTGAGCGCCCGGACGGGCGAGGGGGAGTCGGTCTCGACGATCCGGCGGATGGGCGGGCTGGCGTGAGGCCGGCGGGGGTCGGTGACGGCACGCGGGCTCGTTGCTGATCCGGGCCACGACAGGGTCCGACTACGATCGCGTCATGAGCGAAGGCACCGGGAACGCGCCGGCGGGGGTGGTCGATGTCCGTGGAACAGAGGAGGCGATCGCGCGTTTCCGAGCGGACTTTGCGGGGGTTCGGGAGCAGGTCGGTCGGGCGGTGGTGGGGCATCGGGCGGTCGTGGACGGGGTGATCACGGCGTTGTTCTGCAACGGGCACGCGCTCTTGGAGGGGGTGCCGGGGATCGGCAAGACGCTGCTGATCCGGTCGCTGGCGGGGGCGGTGGACCTGAGTTTCTCGCGGGTGCAGTTCACGCCGGACCTGATGCCGGCGGACATCACGGGGACGACGGTGGTGACGGAGGAGCAGCGGGCGGACGGGACGCGGGGGCATCGGCAGTTCGTGTTCCAGCGCGGGCCGATCTTCGCGCAGATGGTGCTGGCCGACGAGATCAATCGTGCGACGCCCAAGACGCAGAGCGCGCTCCTGGAGGCGATGCAGGAGCGGAGCGTGACGGTGGGCGGGACGACGCACCGGCTGCCCAAGCCGTTCTTCGTGATGGCGACGCAGAACCCCATCGAGCAGGAGGGGACGTACCCGCTGCCCGAGGCGCAACTGGACCGCTTCTTTTTCAAGTTGAGCGTGGGATACTCGGGGCGGGAGGAACTCGGTGAGATCCTCCGCCGGACCACGACGGGGCACGAGGCGGTGATCGAGAAGGCGCTGGACGCGGAGCGGCTGCTGAGCCATCAGGCGCTGGTGCAGCGCGCGGCAATCGCGCCGCACGTGCAGGACTACGCGGTGCGGCTGGTGCTGGCGACGCACCCCAGGACCGACGGGCTGGGTGGGGGCGAGTTTGCCACGCCGATGGTCAATCGGTTCGTGCGGGTGGGGGCGTCACCCCGAGCGGCGCAGGCGATTGTGCTGGCGGCCAAGTGCGGGGCGCTGGCGGAGGGCCGGCCCGCAGCGGCGATCGAGGACGTGCGGGCGGCGGCGCTGCCGGCGCTCCGGCACCGACTCATCATGAACTTCGAGAGCCAGGCCGAGGGGGTGTCGGCGGACGCGGTGATCGCCAACATCGTCGAGACGCTGGCGGTGGGGTAACGACCGTGCCGAAGGGCAGGGGGGGGCGGCGCGCCGCGGCACGGCGCGGGGCGTGGGGTATGCTGGGCGCATGGCACACCACACGCTCGCGCCCACGCGCTGGTTGATCTCCGCCTTGGCAGGAACGTTCATCGCCCTTGGCTGCCAGCCCGCGGGGTCGAAGGATGGAGGCGGCGGTGGCGCGCCGGCGGGCGTGGCGAGGCCATCGGAGCGCGAGACGGCGGTTGACGAGGCGTTCCTCGAGCAGTATGCCGCGACGCGCGCGTTCACGCATGGAAACCCCAAGAGCATCGCGATAACGCCCGATGGCTCGGCGGTGCTGTACCTGCGCTCGGGCCCGCGATCATTCGTGCAGGACCTGTGGACGCTCGACACCGCGACGGGACAGGAGCAGGTGCTGCTGACGGCCGAGCAGGTCCTGGCGGGCGGCGAAGAGAAACTGACGGCGGAGGAACTGGCGCGGCGCGAGCGCATGCGCATGGCCAGCCGGGGGATCGCGTCGTTCCAGTTGAGCAAGGACGGGCGGCAGATCCTGGTGCCGCTGTCGGGGCGGCTGTTCGTGATCGATCGCGCCAGCGGCGCGCAGAAGGAACTGGCCTCCGCCGGGGGCTTCCCGATCGATCCGCGATTCTCGCCCGATGGGACCAAGGTCGCGTGCGTGCGAGACGGCGACCTGCACGTCATCGACATCGCCAGCGGCGCGGAGACGCGGCTGACCACCGGCGGCGGGGGCACGATCACCCACGGCCTCGCGGAGTTCGTCGCGCAGGAAGAGATGGACCGCTTCCACGGGTACTGGTGGTCGCCCGACTCGCAGTGGATTGCGTATCAGCAGACCGACACCGCGGGGATGGAGACGTTCCACATCGCCGACAGCGTGAACCCGGGGAAGGAGCCCGACACGTGGCCCTACCCGCGCCCCGGGAAGGCGAACGCGAAGGTCCGCCTGGGTGTGATGCGTGCGACGGGCGGTGAGACCACGTGGGTGCGGTGGGACGCCCAGCGGTTCGAGTACCTGGCGCGGGTCACGTGGACAAAGCATGCGCCGCTGTGCGTGCTGCTCCAGAACCGCGCGCAGACGGAGCAGGCGCTGCTGGCGATCGCCGACGACGGCTCGACGCGCGAACTGCTGCGCGAGACGGATCCCGCGTGGCTGAACCTCGAAGGGCAGTTTCCCAAATGGCTCAAGGACGGGTCGGGGTTCCTGTGGATGACCGAGTCACGCGGGTTCTGGCAACTGGAACTGCGCAAGGCGGACGGGTCGCTGGATCGCGTGCTCACGCCGCCGGAACTGGGCCTGGACGCGCTGCTGCATTTCGACGAGCGGGCGGGGGACCTGTACGTGAGCGTGACGCCGGTGAGCGACACGTCGCAGACGCAGGTGTGGATCGTGCCAATGAAGAAGCGGATGGCCCCGCACCCGATCTCGGCGGCGTGGGGCGGGCCGGGCAAGCACGGGCTGATCGTGGCGGACGAGGGCGAGTGGTGCGTGCGGACCTCGGCACTGACGGACGGGACGAACCGGTGGACCGTGGCGCGGCTGGATGACGCCGGGGGGCGGGGCCTGGCGATCCCCTCGCGGCGCGAGCAGCCGCCGTGGACGCCGAGCCTGGAGGTGCGGACCGTGGGGCCCAAGGCGATGAAGGCCGCGGTGATCCGCCCGCGCGGGTTCAGGTCGGGGGCGAAGTACCCGGTGATCGTGAACGTGTACGGCGGCCCGCACGCGCGGACGGTTCACTGCACGCCTCAGTCCTACTTCCTGCAGCAGTGGATCGCCGATCAGGGGGGGGGATTCATCGTGGTCTGCCTGGACGGGCGTGGGACTCCCGGGCGCGGGCGCGAGTGGGAGCGGACGATCCACAAGGACCTCATCGGCCCCGCTCTGGAGGACCAGGTGGAGGGCCTCCGGGCGCTGGCGGCACAGGTGCCGGAGATGGACCTGTCGCGCGTGGGGATCTACGGCTGGTCGTTCGGGGGCTACTTCTCCGCGCTGGCGGCGATGCGCCGGCCCGACGTGTTCATCGCGGGGTGCGCCGGCGCGCCCGTCGCGGACTGGATGGACTACGACACGCACTACACCGAGCGCTACATGGGCCTGCCCGGGAGCCACCCGAGCCTCGCGGGCACGCCCGCGGCGGCGGCGGCCGATGAGGCCTATGCCCGCAGCAGCGTGCTCACGTACTGCAAGGACCTGACGCGGCCGCTGCTGATCATCCACGGGACCAGCGACGACAACGTGTACTTCATGCACAGCCTGAAGATGACGCAGGCGCTGTTCCGCGCGGGGCGGGACTTTGAGTTCCTCCCGCTGGCGGGCTTCACGCACATGGTGCCCGACCCGGTGGTGACGACGCGTCTGTACGGGCGGATCGCGCGGTTCTTCCGGGAGCGCGTCGCCGCGCCGGGCCGTTGAGCGGCGGCGGGAAGATCCTGCGCTGCGCGGTGTCAGCCCTGACGCGGGGCGTGCGATCAGCACCCCTGGAAGTAGAGCCCGATGAAGTCGGAAAGGTCGTCGGGGTCGGCCGTGCCGTCGCCGTTGATGTCCGCCTGGGGGCAGGGCGGCGACGAGAAGAAGCACCCGATGTAGTCGGAGAGGTCGTCGGGGTCGAGCGTGCCGTCGCCGTTGAAGTCGGCGAGGCAGGAGGGAGGCGGAGGGCTGCTGACGGAGATGGTGACGGTGTCGGTGCGGGTGGAGCCGCCGTTGTCGTTGACGCGGAGGGTGATCTCGTGGACGCCGAGGCCCAGTGACACCTGGGCGGTGGGGGAGGCGCCGGAGGCGAGCACGTTGGCGCCCTCGGTCCAGATGTAGGTGGTAATGGTGCCGTCGGGGTCGGTGCTTCCGGAGCCATCGAGCGTGACGATCTCGCTGCCGGAGTTGTCGGAGTCTTCGAGGTCCTGGTCAGGGCCGGCGTCGGCGGTGGGCCGCTGGTTGACGGTGACGATCACCGTGTCGGAGTGCAGGGCCCCGTTGTTGTCGGTGACGGCGAGCGTGATGGTGTGCTGGCCACCCTCGAATGTCACCTGCGCGGTGGGGGAGGGGCCGTTGGCGAGGACCTGGAGACCCTCGCTCCAGCGGTAGTTGACGATGGTCCCGTCGCTGTCGGTGGAGGCGGAGCCGTCGAGCGTGACGAGATCGTCGCCGCTCCCGTCGGCGTCGGGCGAGAAGATGTCCGGGCCGGCGCGGGCCACCGGGGGCACATTGGAGGGCTGCGCGGCGGCGCCGGTCTCGGGACCGGCGAAGTCGTACTCGAAGCCCACGACCTGCGACGCGGAGACCCAGTAGAAGTAGACCTCACCGGGCGTGGCGGTCATGTCGGAGAAACTGTTGGAGGTCAGGCCCGAGGCGATCTGTGTGGCGTTCGCGCGGACGTTCGTGGTGCCGCGGAAGAGGCGGTAGGTTGCGTTGGGGATGGCCGACCAGAGCAGATCGACGCGGCCGACGACGGTCGCATCGGTCGCGGAGAGCGTGAGGGCGAGGCCGGACTGAACGGTGAGCCGGTAGAGTTGGGACTCGCCGGAGGTGGGAGTGCCCGTCTCGGTGACGCGGACGAAGATGTCCCCCGCGGGCTGGAGCGTCGAGGAAATCACCTCGTTGAGCCCGGCCGCGTTGTTATCCGAGGTCGCGATGACGCTCACGCCGTTGGTGGCGACGATCTGGAGGCGCAGGTTTGCCACCGCGAGCGCGTTGACGGGGTTCCCGCTCGGGCAGCCGCCTGACTGCGGCTGATCGTCGTAGGTGGAGCCGACGGGCGTAACGGTGGCAGTGACGAGGCTGGGTTGGTTGAGGGTGACGCGGTGCCAGTCCTGCTCGCCGTCGCGGTCGATCGAGAGCGTGGCGGAGTTGCCGATGGCGGGAGAGGGCACGGTTCCGGCGGTCAGGGTCTGGGCGGGGTTGAGCGCGCCGAGAAGGCGGGCCGTCGAGAAGGTGTTGTCGGGCTCGTTGATGTCGCCGTAGTTGCGATGGCCGGCGCGGATGTCGTCCTGCTGGGGCCCGTCGAAACTGGTGTTGAGGGTGGGCTCCATGAGTTTGGTGCCGTTGGTGGGGCAGACGTGCGCGAACCCGAGCCCGTGCCCGTGCTCGTGCATGATGGTGTTGCGGAGGAAGCGGTGGTTGTTGGTGCTGGATCCCCAGGACTCTCGGGAGTCGAGGACCATGTCGCCATCGTTGGGGAAGGAGTTGTACGCGAGGACGCCGCCGGCGGAGCCGAAGTCCTTCATGCAGATGCGCACGTCGCCTCGGGTGGAGTTGGCGTTGTTGTTGCCGGCGGAACCCCACGGCGCGCCGTCGTCCCACTCGTTGGTCCCCTGGCGGACGCGGACGTAGTTCACGCCCGTGAGGGCCCCCCACCGATTGAAGGACTCGGTGAAGCGCTGGATCCAGAGCGCGCGGTTGTTGCCGAACTTGGTGTCCATCTGCGCAAAGAGGGTGCTGGCCTGGGTGCCCTCGCCCACGCCGTTGGACGTGATGCTGAGCCCGTCTGGCACGAACGACCAGGTAAGGGTGATGGGCTCGCCCTCGCCTCCGACGGCCCCGCCGTTGGTCGCCGTCGTGGACCATCGACCTCCGACGTTGTACTGGAGCAACTGCCCGAAGAGGCGCTGCTCGAACGCCGCCTGCTCCTCGGCCGACGGTGGCGTGTCGGGGTGCCAGCACGCCATAACCGGGACGAACTCGGCGGCGACGCCATCGCGCGAAGAGGGCAGCCAGGGCCGGTCCTGGGCGATCATTTCCTCGATCTCATCGCTGATGGTGCAGGGCCGACCTTCACGCTGGAAGGCGAGCGCGGCGAGGCGATGGCCGCGGGGCGCGGCGTGCACGACGCTCCGCGTGATGGCGGCCAGCAGACCCGAACGGGCTGGCGGATCATCCGTTGCCGGGGTGGTGGACTGGGCCACCGCGGTGCCGACCCCGCCGGTCGCGACCCAAGCCGCGCTGATGACGCACAACACTCCCAGGCCTCGCACCTGTCGCATGCTCTTTCTCCCGGCGATGTCGCCTCAGCACCTGACCCGTCTAAAAACCAAACTCGTCAGCGGGTCGGCACCCTCCCCGCACTATGTTCTACACCACGAATGGAAGGGTTGCACTTCGTTCGCCTTGAAGGCTTGTACAGTCACCAGGTTTCGGGACGCAAATCGGCCCCGTACGCCCGAGAGAGACTAGATCACATCCGGGAACGGTTGTTTCGAACGATTTGCGGCGCACCGACCCGAGGGTTCACCCGATTAGGTGCCTCAGACAGTGGGAGAGGGAATTCCGGATGGAGGCGTCAGCGGCGACGGACCAAGAGTCACAATGGTTGTGGCTCCGGGTGCGCGGCGGCGGAGGTAGGCGTTCACCTCCGGGAGCGTGACGGCTTCAACGCGACTGGCGAGATCGGAGAGAGCGCGCGCCCGGCCCAGTCGGTGCCAATCACTGGCGAGCGCGCCGGCACGGGCAGCGGTGGATTCACCGGAGAACACCAGGCGCGACTTGTAGCCCACGACGGCACGGGCGAACTCCTCGAGCGTCACCGCGCCCGCCGGCGTGGCGATCCGAGCGAGTTCGGCCAGCAATACATCCAACGACTGCTGGGCCTTCTCCGGAGTGGTGCCGACGTATCCGGTGACCCGGCCCCAGTCCTTCTCGGCGGAGTACGAAGCGGAGACCGAGTAGCAGAGTCCGCGGCGTTCGCGGACCTCGGTGAACAGTCGAGACGACGAACCGCCCGAGAGCACCGACGCGACGATGCGTTCCAGGATCGAATCGGGATCGGCTTCGCGGGGCGCGTCGTGGGCGAGGAGGATCTGGACCTGCGCGGAGTCATCGGGCTCGTGGAGATAGGTGCCTCGGGTCAGCGAGGGTCCAGCCGGGACGAGTGCTGCCTCGCCCGTCCAACCGTCGAGGAGGGCGTCGAGACGTCGCGCCAGGGCGACGGGGTCGATGGCGCCGGCGACGGCGAGGATGGAGCCGACCGGGCGGGCGCGAGCGGACCACTGGCGCGCGAGGTCGTCGGGTGTGGCCGAGCGGAGACCGGCCTCGGTGCCGAGCCCGGAGCGGTTGATTGGCGGGGGGTTGTGGCGCTGGGAGAGGAGGATGCCGGCGCGCTCTTGGGGCTGGTCCTTGAGGCCCGCGAGCGCCTGGAGGGCGAGGGCGCGGGCGGGTTCGACGGCGTCGGGGTCGAGGCGCGGTGCCCGGGCGATGTCGGCGAGCAGCGCGAGGGCGGGCTCGACGCGGTCGCCGAGCATCGTGGCGGTGAGCCGGAGGAACTGCCCGCCGACGTCGGCGCCTCGGGCGAGGCCCAGCGCGTCGAGCGCGTCGGCCTGGGCACGGGAGTCGTTGGCGCCAGCGCCACGGAAGATGAGTTCGGACAGGAGCGTCGAGAGCCCCTCGCGGTCGGCGGGATCCGCGGCGGAACCCACCGGAAGCAGCCAGCAGACCGACGCGGAGCGGACCGCGGGATTGACCTCGGTGATGAGGGGCATCCCGCAGCGGAGCGTGTGGACGGCGATGGTGGTCATGGGCGGGTCGAGTCTAGCGCGTGCCGAGCCCGGGACACGACGCGCAGGAATCGCGCGACCTTTCACAGAGACGGGGCGGGGCCGGCGGTGCGGGTCGGGTACGATGCCCGGCCATGGCCTCGGTCTGCTTTTACTTTCAGGTGCACCAGCCGTTCCGCCTGAGGCGGTACTCGGTGTTCGATTCCGACCCGTTCTACTTCGATCAGAAGAAGAACGGGGACATCTGCCGGAAGATCGCCGAGAAGTGCTATCGGCCGACGACGAACCTGATTCTGGACCTGGTGAAGCGGCACCAGGGGCGGTTCAAGGTGTCGTACGCGATCACCGGGGTGTGCCTGGACCAGTGGGCGGAGTTCTGCCCGGACGTGATCGACATCTTCAAGCGGCTGGCGGACACGGGGTGCTGCGAGTTCCTGGGTGAGACGTACTACCACTCGCTGAGTTTTCTGTACTCGCGGGAGGAGTTCGCCGAGCAGGTGACCAAGCACACGCGGAAGATCCAGGACCTGTTCGGGCAGACGCCGCGGGTGTTCCGGAACACGGAACTGATCTACAACAACGACCTGGCGCACTTCATCTCGGGGATGCCGGGCGACGACGGGCGGCCGCGCTGGCTCGGGTGCATCTGCGAGGGTGCGGATCACCTCCTTGGATACCGGTCGCCCAACTACGTGTACAAGCCGCCGCACACGGGGCTGGGCCCGCACGGGAAGCCCTTCGGGCTGCTGCTGAAGAACTATCGCCTGAGCGACGACATCGCGTTCCGGTTCTCCAACCGGGGGTGGGCGGAGTGGCCGCTCCCGGCGGAGCGGTTTGCCAAGTGGGTGAACCAGATCAACGGCGACGGGTACCTGTGCAACCTGTTCATGGACTACGAGACCTTCGGCGAGCACCAGTGGGCCGACACGGGGATCTTCCAGTTCCTCGACGCGCTCCCGGAGAAGGTCTTCGATGCGAACCCGGGCCACAACGACTTCTGCACGCCCAGCGAGGCTCTTGAGCGTCACGAGCCCGTGGGCGAGTACGACGTGCCGCACGTGATCAGTTGGGCCGACACGGAGCGCGATCTGTCGGCGTGGCTGGGCAACGCGATGCAGAGCAACGCGCTCAACGAGACCTACCGACTCGAGCGGGCGGTCCGGCGTCGGCTGGCGGCGGCGATGGCCTCGGGCGATGAGCACGCGCTGAGCGAGGCGCGCTACGCGCTGGAGGACTGGCGGCGGATCACCACCAGCGATCACTTCTACTACATGTGCACCAAGTACTGGGCCGACGGGGACGTGCACAAGTACTTCAGCCCGTACGAGAGCCCGTACGACGCGTACATCAACTTCATGAACGTGCTCGACAACCTCCGCACCCGGGTGCAGGCCTAGCCCGCGATGGAGCCCGCGGTCATCAACCCGATTCTGCAAGCGCTCCCCGCGCCCGCGGCGTGGGGGCTGGCCGTCACGCTGATCGCCTGGTGGAGCCGAAGAGCCGAGCGTGACCCGCCCGCCTTCACGGGCCGCCTGGTGGCACAGGGGCCGATCGGGGCCGGCGCGATCGCGCTGGGCGGAGGGCTGCTGGTGGGGGCGGTGACGGTGGCGTTGATCCGGGGCGAAGCCGCGGGGCTGTGGAGGCCCCCGGCGTTCTCGACGTGGCCCATGTGGATCGCGGCGGGGGCGATCGCGTTCGCGCTGGCCGAGCGGTTCTGGGAGGGCGTGCGCGGGCTGACGTGGATCTTCCGCGCGATGGCAGCGGTCGGGCTCGCGATGGCGCTCTCGGCCCGCGTGTCGGGTGAGTGGTCAGTCGGCGAGCGTGCCCTGTGGTGGGCGGGATTCCCGGGGCTGATGCTCGCGTCGTGGTGGGGCCTGCACCGGGCGACGATCCGGCCGGGGCCGGCGGGGCCAGTCTGCCTGTGGCTGATCGCGTCGATGCTCGCGGCGGCGCGGGTGGCGCTGGGGTCGATCAAGGGTGCCGAGGCGTGCGCGTGGGTGGCGTGCGCCTGCGGCGGGGTGATCGTGGCGTCGCTGGTCCGCCCGCGGGCGGGCGTGTTGCTGGCGGGGCCGGGTGCGACGGCGTTCGCGCTGTTCCTGCTCGGCCAACTGTTCATCGGGGTCCAGAACAGCGACATGGCCGTGTGGCACGTGGCGCTGCTGGCGAGTTGCCCGGTGGTCGGGGCGCTGGCCGATGTGGGTCCGCTCGCGCGGCTGCGGCCCTGGCCGCACGCGGCGGTCCGCGCGGTCCTCACGGCGATTCCGGCGCTGGTGGTGCTGGCGGTGGTGCTGCCGCAGGCGGCGAAGGACGCGGGGGGGTAAGGGCTACCGGTCGAGTTCCGCGGCGACGACGTTGATGGAGCCGAGGATGGCGACGACGTCGCTGACGAGGTGGCCCTCGGTGAGTTTGCTCATGGCAGAGTAGTTGATGTAGCAGGGGGGGCGGACCTTGACGCGCCAGGGGCGGGGCCCGCCGTCGGCCACGATGAAGTACCCCATTTCGCCGTTGGGGCTTTCGATGGCCCCGTAGCACTCGCCGATGGGGGCCTTCCAGCCGCGGTTGCTCATGATGAGTTCGAAGTGCTGGATGAGTCCTTCGATGGAGCCGTAGACCTGGCTCTTGGGGGGCTTGACGACCTTGCCGTCGGCGAGGGTGTCGACGGGCCCGCCGGGGATGTTGTCGATGAGTTGGTCGATGATGCGGACGGACTGTTTCATCTCCTCCATGCGGACAAGGAAGCGGGCGTAGACGTCGCCATCCTCGCAGACGGGGACGGCGAACTTGACGGCCGGCGCGCCCTGGCCGTCCCAGTTGTCCTTGAAGCAGAGGTAGGGTTCGTCCTTGCGGAGGTCTCGCTTGACGCCGCTGGCTCGGGCGCAGGGGCCCGACCAGCCCCAGGCGATGGCGTCGTCACGGGACAGGACGCCGACGCCCTGTGTGCGGTCCATGAAGATGCGGTTGCGCTGGACGAGTTTCTCCATGTCCTCGATGGTCTTGGGGAGGTCGTCGTGGATGACGCGCTTGACGAGTTTCTTGAAGGTCGCTTCGTCGGGGAGGTCCTGCATGAGGCCGCCGACGCGGGTCCAGTCGGGGTGGAAGCGCTGGCCGGAGATGTAGTCGACGATGTCGTAGATGGGCTCTCGGGCGTTGAACCCGTAGATGAAGGCGGTGAAGCCCCCGAGGTCGAGGGCGGCGGCGCCGCAGCAGAGCAGGTGGTTCTGGATGCGGCCGATCTCGCCCATGATCGTCCGCAGCACCTTGCAACGCGGGGTGATGTCGATATCGAAGAGTTTCTCGACGGCGTGGTGCCAGGCGATGTCGTTGACGATCGGGGAGAGGTAGTCCATCCGCGAGACGACGGTGACGTACTGGTTGTAGTCCATCGCCTCGGCGAGTTTCTCGAAGCCCGAGTGGAGGTAGCCGATGTGGGGGACGCAGCGGACGACGCGCTCGCCGTCGAGTTCGAGCACGACGCGGAGGGTGGTGTGTGTGGCGGGGTGCTGGGGGCCAAAGTTGAGGACCCAGCGTTCGCCGGTGTCAACGGACTTTTCGAGGTAGGGCGTCGTCTCGGCGTCGACGTCGTAGCCGCCGGCGGGCTGGGGGGTCAGCGTGAAGGGCATGAGCGAGGGTCTCCAAGAGTCCGGCGACTGTAGCGTCGGCGATCGCCCGCCCGCGCTCAGCAGGGTCAACCCCGGTGCCCGCCCGGGTGGACAGACGGTGGATTCTACAGACTAAAGGACACGGAAGTCATGTAGTTGGCTATACTGGGAAGATGCTGTGGCGCGGCTCCAAGGTGGACGTGTCGGCGGGGGGGCTGGTCGTGGCCGCCGCGGTGGGCATCTTTTTGGGGTCGTCGGCGTGGACCTTCCGGTACGCGGAGGGGGCGTCGTATCTGAGCAACGATCCGCGGGCGTGCGTGAACTGCCACATCATGCGCGATCAGTACGACTCGTGGCAGAAGTCGCCCCACCACGCCGTCGCGACATGCTCGGACTGCCACGTACCCCACGACCTGGTGGGCAAGTACGCGACGAAGGCCGCGCAGGGCTACCGGCACTCGAAGGCGTTCACCCTGCAGGACTTTCACGAGCCGATCCAGATCACGCCGGGAGACGCCCGCGTGGCGGCGGACAACTGCGTCCGGTGCCACGAGGCGCTGGTGTCGGAGATCACCGCGGCGGGGCACGGCCCGGGCGACGGGGCCGACTGCCTTCGCTGCCATGCGGGCATCGGCCACGGCCCGCGCCGCTAGACCTGTTCTTGGAGCCCCGACGATGAGCACCCCCCCCACCCCCCCCACCACCACCTCGACCAATCGTCGCACCCCCTGGCTTGCCTATGCCCTCGTCGCGGGCGGGGCGGCGGTCGGGACACTGCTGGTCGCGGGCCTGGCGATGAACATCGCGGAGCGGAAGGCCGAGGCGCGCCAGACGGCGTTCAAACTCGTGGACATCGACGAGACCACCGTGGACCCGGCGGTGTGGGGCAAGAACTTCCCCCGCCAGTACGACGGGTACCTGCGCACGGTGGACAACGAGCGGACCCGCTACGGCGGGAGCGAGGCCATCCCGCAGGGTGACGGCACCTATTCGAAGGCCACCCAGAAACTCGACACCAACCCCCGGCTCCGCACGATCTTTAACGGGTACGCCTTCTCCCTGGACTATCGCGAGCGGCGCGGGCACGCCTTCATGCTCAGCGATCAGAGGGAAACCGAGCGCGTTCACAAGCGGAAGCAGCCCGGCGCGTGCGTGCAGTGCCACAGCAGCAACACGGTCGCGTATCGGACCGTCGGCCTGGAGAAGGGCGCGCCCGGCGCGCTCACCGATCCGCTGCTCTCCGAGACGGGCTGGGCCCAACTGCAGAAGGGCTTCGAGGCGGTGTGCGCCATGCCCTTTGACGAGGCGTCCAAACTCGTGAGTCATCCGGTGGGTTGCCTGGAGTGCCACGACCCCGCGTCGATGAAACTCCGCGTCACGCGGCCCGCGTTCGTCGAGGGCATCCGGGCTCTGGCCAAGAGCGACGCGCCGACCCCGCACCTGCCGAGCATCGAGCAGTGGCGCAAGGGCGACCGCCGCCGGCCCTACGACCCGAACGTCGACGCCTCGCGCCAGGAACTGCGTTCCATGGCCTGCGGGCAGTGCCACGTGGAGTACTACTTCAAGGGAGACGGGAAGGTGGTGACCTACCCCTGGCACAACGGGCTGAAGGTCGAGGAGATCGAGCGGTACTACGACGAGGTGCAGTGGACGGACTGGAAGCACGCCGACTCGGGCGCACCGGCGCTCAAGGCGCAGCACCCGGAGTTCGAGATGTGGAGCCAGGGCATCCACGCCCGGAGCGGCGTGGCGTGCGCCGACTGCCACATGCCCTACACGCGTCAGGGGGCCATCAAGATCAGCGATCACCAGGTGCGGAGCCCGCTGCTGAACATCGCCCGAGCGTGCCAGGCCTGCCACCCGTACGCGGAGTCGGAGATCGCGGGCCGGGTGGCGGTGATTCAGGACCGCACCAAGGCGCTGCTGGACCGTGCCGAAGAGGCTGTCGTCGCGCTGATCAACGACATCAAGGCCGAGGCCGCGGCGGGGGCGACCGATGCGGACCTGGCCAAGCCCCGGGCGCTGCAGCGCTCGGCCCAGTGGCGCGTGGACTTCATCAACGCGGAGAACTCCATGGGATTCCACGCCCCGCAGGAGGCGGCCCGGATCCTGGCCGAGGCGGCCGACCTGGCCCGTCAGGGACAACTGGCGCTGATCCGCAAGGGTGTCGCCGGGATCGAGGCGAAGTGATCGATCTGCGAACCGCCCGCATGTCGGGCCGTTCTTAGGTATACTCGGGCGATGGAGCCCACTCTGGGGGGCCCCGAATCCGCCGCCACAGCCTCCAGGCTGATGGTCATTATGTTCACGGACCTCGCGGACTCCACGCTCATCAAGGGCCGGCTGGGGGCGGTGGCGTATGCCGCCCTCGCGAGGGCGCACGACGATCTGTTCCGCGCCATCGTGGCATCGGTACCCGGGGCGGAAGTCCTCAAGGACATCGGCGATGGCTTCATGGCGAGGTTCGCCACAGCGAGTTCCGCTGTCGAATCCGCCCTGCGGTTCCAGCACGCGCTCCGCGCCCGCGACCCGCGCCTGCCTGAGGGCCTCGCATTCCGGGTGCGCATAGGGCTGCACCTGGGCGAAGTCGCCGACCTTGGAAGCGATATCTATGGCAAGACGAAGGTCATCGGGCTTGCCGCGGATCTTGCTGCGCGCGTGATGGGCCTCGCGACTCCGGGGCAGGTGTTGATGACCCGCGCGGCGTTCGACGACGCCCGTCAATACGTGCGCGAGCACCCGCCGGTAGGAACCGACGCCAAGCCTCCACCGGCGCTCCGATGGGTGGCGCATGGGCCTTACGTGTTCAAGGGTGCCGACGAGCCGATCGAGGTGTTCGAGGTGGGTGCCGAGGGAGCCGCGCCGCTCGCCGCGCCGCCGGACAGCGACAAGGCGAAGCGCGCGGCCCGGTACGACGAACTCGAGACGCTCGGCTGGCGGCCGGCATCGGGACTCGAGATCCCCCGGCGGAAGGGCTGGTTCCTGCAGCGCAAACTCGGCGAGGGCGGGTTCGGGGAGGTGTGGCTCGCGTCGCAGAAGGCGTCGGGATCAACGCGCGTGTTCAAGTTCTGCTTCGATGCCGACAGGCTGCGCTCCTTCAAGCGAGAGGTCACGCTCTTCAAACTGATCCGCCAATCCCTGGGGAGTCGAGACGACATCGCGGAACTGTTCGAGGTTCAACTGGAGCAGCCCCCGTTCTTCCTTGAGAGCGAGTACGCAGCGGGCGGCAATCTCCTGGACTGGTCGGCGCGTGCCGGGGGGATCGGCACGGTTCCTCCCGCGAAGCGGATCGACATCGTTCGGCGCGTTGCGGAGGCGGTCGCGGCCGCTCACAGCCTCGGGATTCTGCACAAGGACATCAAACCGGCGAACATCCTCATGCACGAGGCGCAGGGAGGCGTCTACCAGCCGCGCTTGGCGGATTTCGGCATCGGTGTCCTCGTTGACAAGTCGCAACTCGCCGCCCGAAACATCACCGTTGCGGGCATGACCATGTCCGGCCTCACGGAGAACCAGTCCAGCCGGACCGGCACCCGGCTGTACGCGCCGCCCGAGAGCGACCAGGGCCGTGCATTCACGGTGCAGGGCGACGTCTACGCCCTCGGGGTGCTGCTGTACCAGATGGTCGTGGGCGACCTTCAACGACCCCTGGCCACCGGATGGGCGCGGGACGTTGAGGATCCCATCCTCGCCGAGGACATCGCGTTATCGGTTGACGGCGACCCCGCCCGGCGACTCGGCAGCGCGAGCGAGTTCGCCAAGCGGCTCGCCTCGCTCGATTCGCGCCGGCAGGCGCTCGAAGCCAGCCTCACTCGTCGTGAACGAGAACGCCGCCGCCAGCGACGCACGCGGATCGTCGGCGCCTGCGCAGCGGCGCTCGCGGGCCTCATGGTTCTCGTGGGCCTCGGGTGGTACCGCGAGCGGGCCATGCACGCCGACACGGCCGCCGCACGCGATCGCTCCGACAAGTTCGGCCAGTTCCTGGTGAAGGTCTTCGAGGCCGGCGCACCGATCCACGCAAGCAGCGGCAAGTTCGATTTCAGCAAGATGCTCGACGAAGTAGCCAAGGACTCATCCGCCCTCGACGGGGGAGATCCGGACACCGCGCTCCGCCTCCGCCTGGCGATGGCCCGGTTTCTGCACGCCAACAGTCGGCTCGATGACGCGCTCGCTCACCTTCGCGGGGCCGAGAAGCACATCACGCCACCGGAGACCAACACCGCGATCGATGCGCTGATCCTGCGAAGCAAAGTGCTTCTTGACCTCAAGCAGCCCGACGACGCGCTCGCGGTCGCGGCCCGAGCGATCGCCGCTGTGGAGAGCAGGCCCGCTCCGGCACCTGGTGCCTCCGCAAAGGACATCACCCCGGCGATCACCAACCTTGCCACCGCGCTGCAGGATGCCGGCCGGCTTCCTCAGGCACTCGAGCAGTTCCGTCTCGCTGTGCGCCTCCGTCGCGACCACGGAACCAAGCAGTCGCTCGCGAGCGCCCTGGCCAACCTCGCCACCTGCCTGGGCAGATCGGGCGCGTCCAGCGACGCCGTCTCAGCGCTCCGGGAGGCCCTCGCGCTCGCCTCGGCGCCCGATGCCAAGCCCTGGCCCGGCCTGGTGGCGACCATCCAGATCGGGCTGATCGAACAACTCGGAGCCCAGGGTGAAGTGGCCGAGGCCCGCGCCATCGGCCGGGCGGCCTTCGACACACTTCATGCCGGATCGAGCGAGGAACGCGCGAGGCGACAAGGCCTGATCGCGCGTCTCTCGACGGCGCTCGCGGCCGCGGGACTCGCCGACGAAGCCTCGCGGTGGCCGCGTCCTGCCCCCGAGCCCGAGCCTGCCGGGCCGCCCGCGGGGCGCTGATCGTTCGAGCCGGCCTACCGGCGCGTGTCTGGCGGACCGCCCACACGAAAAGCGGGCGTCCGCTAGCCTATCCGTGCGCGTTCGTCGCATTGGGAGGTACCCCAGCCCCGCGCGGGCCGGGGGCACACTGAACCCACACACCCGAGGTCTCCCATGAGCACGATCCGTCGCATCGTCCCCGCTGTCGTTCTTGTCGCGCTGGCTGGCTCCGCCCTGGCAGAGCCCTGCCCGACGCTGGCGAAACTGGGCAACTTCTTCACGCCCGGAGCGGAGGATCACTTCGGATCGGCCCTGTCCATGTCGTTCGGGGGCCTGAACGGTGCCCCGTTGCTGGCGGTCGGCCGCCCCAACGACGATCCGCCCAACGGCGCCAACGCTGGCGGATTTGCCGTCTATCAGCGCATCAACGGGTGGTCGCTCATGTACGACTCGTTCAACACCACCGGGCAGCCCGGGGAGCAACTCGGCTTGTCCATCGGTCTGGCCGACCCGTACCTTATCGCCGGCGCCCCGGGGTACAGCAACACGGGGCGGGCGCGCATTTACCGCCGCCCGTCCAACGGCAGCGGCTACACCGGTCCCATCGACGTGTACCCCTCCCTTGTCGGCGGGGGCTCGGACTTCGGTCGAGCCGTCGCCATCAGCGCGTTCGGCGGGGGATGGGCTGTGGTCGGCGCGCCGCTGCACACGTTCCACGGCGAGTCCCAGGCCGGGGCCGCGTTCTTCTTCACCCGCAACGAATCTGACAACACCTGGTCGCAGGTCTACCAGATCTGGGGCGGGGACTTCGCGGGCTCCGCCGGCGACAACCGCGGCGCCGCGGTCGCCATGTCGCAGACGACGCCCTATGCCGCGGTGGGCTCGCCCAACCACGATCAGAACGGCTCCCCGACCGACCACGGCGCCGTCCGCGTGGTCCAGCGGCTCGAGAACGGGCTGGTGAGCGGATCATCCGCGTACATCACGCCCCCGAACCCCGAGGCCAGCGAGCACTTCGGCGCCGCCGTGGCCATCGAGGGCGACTTGCTCGTCGTCGGCTCCCCCGACGAGGACATGACGCTCCAGGAAGGCGGATTCGTGCAGGCCGCGACGAACGGCGGGGCGATCTACATCTACCAGCGCACCGGTCAGTTCAACACCTGGTCCTTCGTCGCCAAACTCCGCTCACCCGCCCCCACCACCAACGGCAACTTCGGCGCGCAGGTCGCGACCGACGGCACCAGCCGCATCGTCGTGAGCGAGGGCGGCACCAAGCGGGTGTACCTGTTCTCGAACATCGACGGCGTCTGGACGTACCAGGCCGCGCTCTCCGACCCCGACACGGCCGGCTCGGGCTCGTTCGGCAACGCCGTCGCCGTTCGCGGGAGCGACGTAGCCATCGCCGACGAGATGGACGACCACACCTCGACCACCGATGCCGGGGCCGTCTACACCGCCGACCTTGCCCCCGCCGCGCTGGTCGGCGATACCTGCGCGACCGCGATTCCCGTCCCCGCCGGCGACTTCGTGGGCTGCACGGAGACCGCGACCAACTCCCCCGGCACGCCGACCACCTGCGGCAACGGCGGCGCCGGCCAGGGCCCCGACGTCTTCTTCCTCTTTCAGCCGACCTGCTCCGGCAATGCCATCTTCGACACCTTCGGCTCCGCTTTCGACACCGTGCTCTCCGTCCACTCCGCCTGCCCGGGCGTTCTGGGCGGCAACTCCATCCTTTGCAACGACGACGCCAACTTCGCCGCTCCCAACAACCGCGCCTCCCTCGTCACGTTCAACTTCACCGCGGGCGAGACCTACTACATCCGCGTATCCGGCTACAACGGCGCCAAGGGCCAGTTCACCCTCAGGCACCTCTTCACCTATGGCGTCAACAACGACACCTGCGCCACCGCCTCCACCATCGGGCTGGGCACCGTCAACTTCAACACCTGCGCCGCCACGCCGGGCTCGCCCGCCCTCACCTGCTCGGCCGTGAGTGCCAATGACATCTGGTACCGGTTCATCGCCCCGCAGAGCCGCACCTATCGATTCACGCTCTGTGCCGAGACCCCGGACTACGACACCGTCATCGCGCTCTACAACGGCACTCAGCAGAACTGCCCCACCGGCATCGGCTCGCAACTCGTCTGCAACGACGATGTCACGGGTCATCCCTGCGGCAACCTGAACTCCCGCCTTGTCTACAACGCCGCCGCTGGAGAGAGCCTCCTCATCCGTGTGACCGGCTTCAACGCGGGCGACTTCGGCGCCGGCTCCCTCACCATCGACCAGCCGCTCATCTGCGACGCCGACTTCAACGGCGACGGCGCACTCGACCCCGACGACCTGTCCGACTACATCGCCTGCTACTTCTCCACGCCCCCTTGCCCCGCCGCCAACTTCAACGGGGACGCCAACATCGACCCCGACGACCTGGCTGACTACATCGCCGCGTACTTCGGCGGCTGCCAGTAACCCAGGGCCGAACCCCCGCACCGCCTCCCGTCCGAACGCCCGGGTCTCGTGCCCGGGCGTTCGGCGTTTTGCCGTCCCACCCAATCGCGCCCAACTGGTTAGCCCCGCGGGCGCACCGCGTCGCATTGACTCTGCCCCACGCCCTACGCGCCACCCCCCCACCCCCCCCACCCCCCCCACCCCCCGCGCTCGCATCCCTTCGCCAGGTTCTGTCGGGCTGCGCAGCACTCTTGGAGAGCCCCATGCTCCGTCTCGGTCCGAAACTCGCCGTCGCCCTCCTCCTCGCCGCGTCCCTCGCACCGATCGCGGCCCAGGGCCAGATTGTCCAGCAGGTCTACCCCGTTGGTACGGGCTTCACGTATCAGGGCCGGCTCGACGACAACGGCCAGCCCGCCAGCGGCGTGTACGACCTCCAGTTCCAACTCTTCAACGGGCCCTCGCTCCTGAACTTCGTTCAGTCCACCATCGTCGTGGAGGACGTGCAGGTCACCGGCGGCCTCTTCACCGCGAAGGTGGACTTCGGCAGCCTCTTCCCCGGCGCCGCTCGCTGGGTCGCCATCGGCGTCCGGCCCGGCACCTCCACCGGCGCGTTCACCATGCTCCCCGGTCGGCAGGAACTGACGCCCACGCCGTACGCCATCGGCCTGTCTCTCCCCTACGCCGCCTCCTACTCGACACCCACCGGCGGCCTCTTCTCCATCACCCAGACCGGCGCGGGCAACGCTCTTGCGCTCTCCTCGACCACGGGCGACGCGCTGGTCATCTCCACCACCGGCGGGGACGCCATCGAGACCGCCACCGCCACCGGCAACGGCCTCAACGCTGTCTCCTCCGGCGCGGCCGCCGCAGTCCGCGCGGCCAACTCCGGCACCGGCCCCGGCCTCTACGCCCAACTCTCTGGCCCCAGCGCCGCAGGCGCCGCCGCGGTCTTTGGCTACAACCTCGCAACCAACGGCGGAGCCGCCTTCTTCCGCACCGAGTCGCAATCCAATCCCGCCAACACCGTCGAGATCCAGAACCAGGGCACCGGCGTCGGCCTCCACGTCACCCAGCGCACCAACCGCGCCGCGCTCTTCGAATCCACCAGCCCCGCCGGCATCAACGGCGGCGTCATGTCCACCGTCGCCGGCGGCGGCATCCCCATCTGGGCCAAGACCACTGGCACCAGCGCCGCCGGCCGCTTCGATATCGACAACGCCGCCAGCACCGCCAACGCTCTCGAAGTGAACAACCTCGGCTCGGGCCTCACCGCCAAGTTCAACGGCGGCAACGTCCATGTCAACGGCAACCTCTTCGCCCAGACCGGCACCGTCCTCAACCGCGCCACCCCCATCGCCTGGGGCACTTTCCAGGCGCTGACCAACAACCCCGCCATCGACACCTCCAGCGGCAACGTCACCATCACCTACACCAGCGGCTGGGGATTCCGCGTGCAAGTCATCGGCGAGGGCGACCCCTCCAAGTGGACCGTCATCGCCTCGCCGCGATATGGCTCCAACCCCGACGCCACCAGCACTGAGTACAACGTCAAGGTCGGCGCCCCCCTCTCTGTGGCCGGCCAGCCGGGCACGGGCGTCTTCTACATCAGCGAACGCTGCATCGCCGGCTGCAATGAGTTCGTCCCCCTGCACTGGATCAACTTCGTCGTCTACAAGGGCCAGTAACGCCTCGATCCCATGCGGAGACGACCCATGAACCTTCCCACCTCCATCCGACTGGCCGCGCCGCTGGCCACGCTCCTCTTGCCCGCGGCCGCACACGCCCAGTACGCCATCACCTGGTCCACGATCGACGCCGGGGGTGTCACCTCCGCCGCCGAGGGGCCCTACACCCTCGGCGGTACCGCCGGCCAGCCCGACGCCCACCCCGCCTTCACCGCCCCTCCTCGCGCCATCACCGGCGGCTTCTGGGCCGGTGCACGAACCGGACAGACCCAGTCCTGCGGACCCGTCGACTTCAACGGCGACGGCAACCTCGACCCCGACGACCTCTCCGACTACATCGCCTGCTACTTCGGGCACGTCGGCGGCTCCGCCCCCTGCCCCGCCGCCAACTTCAACGGGGACGCCAACACCGACCCCGATGATCTCGCCGACTACATCGCGGCCTACTTCGCCGGCTGCCCATAGCCCATCCGCCGCTTCCCCTTGCCCTGCCACACCACGCCTCCATAACCCTGTCGGTGTGAGAACGCCCCCTGCCGGCCTCGCGCCGGCGGGGGGCTGTTCGTTCCCGCGAGCCCCGCCCCTGCCGCTATCCTCACGGGCTCATGCCCACCGCGTATATCACCACCCCGATCTACTACGTCAACGACCGCCCCCACATCGGGCACTGCTACACCTCCGCCGTCGCCGACGCCGCCGCTCGCTACCAGCGGCTCTTCGGCAAGGACGTCTTCTTCCTCACCGGCACCGACGAGCACGCCGACAAGGTCGTCACCGAGGGCGCCAAGCACGGCTTCTCCCCCCAGGCATGGGCCGACCGAAACGCCGCCGAGTTCGAGAAGGCCTTCGCCCTCATGGGCTTCTCCCACGACGACTTCATGCGCACCACGCAGGAGCGCCACCGCGCCAAGGTGATCGAGTACGTCACCCGCCTCAAGGACCACGGCGACGTCTACCTGGGTGACTACGTCGGCTGGTACGACCTCTCCCAGGACGAGTACCTCACCGAGATCGTCGCCAAGGACTCCCCCCACGGGCCCTACACCAGCCCCGTGACGGGCCGCCCGCTCGTCCGCCGCACGGAGAAAAACTGGTTCTTCCGCCTGTCAGCCTACGAAGACCGCCTCAAGAAGCACCTCGCCGACAACCCCGACTTCGTCCAGCCCGACGCGCGCCGCAACGAGGTGCTGGGCCGTCTCCGCGACGGCCTGCAGGACATCCCCCTCTCTCGCCCCATCACGCCGGATCCCGCCAGCCAATGGGGCATCCGGCTCCCGGGGGACGAGTCGCAGCGGATCTACGTGTGGATCGACGCGCTCTTCAACTACCTGTCCTGCGTGGACACGCCGGCGCGCCGCAAGTACTGGCCGCCCGCGGTCCACGTGATGGCCAAGGACATCCTGTGGTTCCACGCGGTGATCTGGCCCGCGCTGCTGATGGCCCTGGGCGAGCCGCTGCCCCAGCAGGTGTACGCGCACGCGTACTGGGTGCGAGAGGGCAAGAAGATGTCCAAGTCGCTGGGCAACTTCGTGGATATCGACGTACTCGGGGCGTATGTCGCGAGATACTCGCGCGATGCCGTGCGGTACTACCTGATCGCACAGGGCCCGATGTACGCCACCGACGCGGACTTCAGCCACGCCAAGTTCGTCGAGGTGTACAACGCCGACCTGGCCAACGGCATCGGGAACGCCACGAGCCGGGTGGGCAACATGATCGCCAAGTACTTCGACGGACGCTGCCCCGATCCCAAGGGCGTCGCCGAGCACGCCGGGTTTGATTGGCCGGCGATCATCCGCCAGCACGTCGAGCGGTGTATCGCCAAGGCCGACGCGATGGACATCCCCGGCGCAGCGGGAGAAGGCTTGGCCCTTTCGCGGCAGGTGGATGCGTACATCAACGTCACCGAGCCGTTCAAACTGGCCAAGAAGATCGCGCCCGGAGCCCCGGGGGCGGGGGGGCAAGCGGATGGCGACGCGGCGAGGGACCTGCTCGGGGCGATTCTGTACCACTGCGCCGAGGCGTTGCGGGTGGCGGCGCTGATGCTCTCGCCGATCATCCCGGAGGCCGCGGCGAAGGTTGCCGCGAACTGGTCGTGCCGCCCGCTGATCTTGGCCGAGGGCCACGCGCTCGCGCACGCGGCACTCTGGGGCGGGCACCACGCCCTTCAACCGGGGCAGGCGATGGCCAAGGGCGAACCCCTCTTCATGCGCGCCGATCCCGCCGAGCCGCCGCCATCGTCCGCGGCACCCTCTCCCGCACCCTCGCCGGTCGCATGATCCGGCCTGCCCGCGCCGGGCCGCACCTCAGAACGCAAACGACAGCGTGATGAAGTACTCCACGTCGTTCCGCGCCTTGCCCGCGCCGGGCTGGCTGTTGTACCGATCCTCCACCCCGAGCCGCAGGCTCATCCTCAGCGCCGGGTCCACCAGCACCTCCAGCCCCGCCCGGGCCAGCGCCCGATAGTCCCCCGCGTGCTCGAAACTCGGGTAGTACTCCGCCATCGCGAACAGCGACGTGCGTTCCGTCGCCTTCCACTCCACATCCAGCCCCAGCAGACCCTCGGGGATGAACTCGTTGCGCGCGTCCTTGCCAAACTCGTGCTGCACACCCGAGCCCACCCGCCCGCGCACCAAGCGCCACTCCTCTTTCACGAATGCGTAGCCCAGACCCCCGAACGTCTGCGTGCGGTACTTCCACCGCTGGAACTCGTCGTACTCGAACTTCCCCTGCACGAAGACGCTCCACGGGCTGCTGGGGCCGAGCAGAAAGTCGCTCTTCCCCTGCGCTTCAAGGCGGTTCTTCGTGCTGTCCCCGTCGCTGGTCGCGTAGGAGTAGAGCAGCCCGACAAGCGTCTCATGCCGATCGGTCACCCGCTCGAACTCCGCCCCGGCCCGCAGGTTGAAGTTCTCGCTGTTCCCGTCCGACCCGTTCACGCCCAGTTCCACCCGGCGTGACCAATAGGCGAGCAGGTCACCATCCTCGGCCGATGGTTTGGCCGCCGAGGGCGAGGCCGCCGACGCGGCGCCGATCTCGAGCGCTTTGCTCGACTCGTCGCGCGGATTGCCCGTCCCGCTCTGCGCGTCCACCACGCCGCCCATCGCCGCCGCGCTCACCCACCCCGCGGCGACCATCGCACTCCACGCCATCACGCACCTCCACAATCCCGATTCCCACTGCCCCTCGCCCCGATGCGACGCCGAGCCTAGCCCCCCACTCACGCGCCCGCCTTCACCACCGCCCACGGAAAACCCTGTGGGATCAACTCCGGCCGGTCGTTGAGCCACCCCACCAGCCACTCGAACGCCTCGACCAGTCTCGGCCCGGGGCGATTGAACATCGCGCTGCCGTCCACCGCCGCCACGCCGCCCGGTACGCTCGCCGCGGGCAACCTGGCGAACCACACCTCGCGCATCAGCCCCCTCGCCGCCTCGATCGCGCCCTCGAGCCCAACCCCGCACGGGCACACGATCACCCGCTCCGGCCGGCTCGCCGCCACCACCTCCTGTGGCACGCGCACCGACTTGCCCGCCCGACGCTGCGTCGCACCGATCGGCCCCTCCCCCGCCCCGGCGCCGGCCACCGGCTCCGTCGGGTTCAAGGGGTGCACGCCCCCGGCACGCTCGATGAGTTGCGGCGTCCAGTGCCCGCCGACAAACAGCGGATCCGTCCACTCAAGAAACGCCACGCTCGGGCCCGTCACAAACGGCGTCGCGAACTCACCCGCCGCGTACACCCGCTCCCGAAGTCCCACCACCGCGCGCTCCGCCTCCCGGATCAGCGCGACCGCTTCGCCCACGCGCACCATGTCGTCCAGCACGCCTTCGAACGTCTCCGCGTTCAGGCTCACCACCCGCGCGCCGATCCGCTCCGCCACGCGCCGCACCGATCCCAGGTCAATCGAGCACACCGCGCACAGATCCTGAGTCAGGATCACATCGGGCCGAAGGCCCGCCAGGCACGCTTCGTCGAGTTCGTACAGGCTCTCGCCGTGCGCCATTATCTCGCGCACTTGCTGGTCGATCTCCGCGGGCGTGCCTCCCCGCACGCGCTGCCGCGTGAGCACGGGCAGGTCCGTCACGCCGCCGCCCGGACCCCCCCCCGTCGGCCAGTCGCACTCGTGCGACCGCCCCACGAGCACCGCGCGGCCGCCCGGGATCGCGCAGAGCATCTCCGTCGCGCTGGGCAAGAGGCTCACGACGCGCGGACGCCTGTCCATCCGCTCTACCTCGCCGACTGCCACGTCACAGCACCCGCCCGACGACCAGCGTGCGGTCATCGGTCGCCAGGTGCCCGGCGGCGAATGCCTCCACGTCCTCGATGATCGCCCGCAACTCGCACGCCGCGGTCGCGCCGGGCCCGGCCATCTGCGGGCAGCGCGCTACGGCCGCCCCCAACCGGGCCTCGCCGTACATCCGCCCGCCGGGGCCCCGCGCCTCGGTGATCCCGTCGGTGTAGAGCACCAGCGTGTCGCCCGCGTTCAACTGGTGCTCGCCCGTGACGTACGCCGCGTTGCGATCGATGCCCAGGGGCAGCCCCTGCGCCATGTCCAACAGCGCAACGCCCGTGCACTCGCAGCGGACCACGAGCGGGTGCGGGTGCCCCGCGCTGCTGTACGACAGCCGGCGGGTGACCGGGTCGTAGACCCCGTAGAACGCGGTGACGAACGTGCCCCCGTCGCCGGTGTACTTCGCCGACAGGTGGGAGTTGAGGAACCGCAGCATCGCCGCCGGCGCCGCGTTCTCTCCGGGCGCCAGGTGCGCAATGGCGTGCAGGATCGCCATGAGCACCGCCGCCGGCGTCCCGTGGCCCGCCACGTCCGCGATCAGGATCCCCAGTTTCCCCTCGGGGAGTTCGAAGAAGTCGTAGTAATCACCCCCGGCGTTCTTGCTCGTCTGATAATGCGCCGCCAGTTCCAGCGTCGGCAGCCGCGGCAGCGCCGTCGGCAGCAGCGATCGCTGGATGTCCGCGACCACCTTCATCTCGCGGTCCATCGCCGCGTTCGCCTCGCGCAACTGCCGCGACAGCACCAGCGTGTTGGTCGCGCGTCCGAACAGGTTGCTCATCCAGAAGTTCTCGGGGAACGCCTCGGGGTCGAAAGCCCCGGGCTCCCGCCGCAGCGTCACCACCAGGTTCAACCCCACGCCCCCGTCATAGTGCGGCGTCGCGATCAGCGACCGCATCCCCTTCAGGTATTCATACGCCGGATCGTCCGGGCTCACCGACAGGTCCTCGATGATCCTCGGCTCGTCGCCGTAGACCAACTCCGCCAGCAGCCCGCCCTTCAGCCGCGGCAACTTGTGCCGCTCCTTCCACGGGTCCACGTCCTGCGTCCACGTCGATGACCGCGTGATCATGTACTCCGGGTGCACCAGCCCGCGCCGGCTCACCGACACGAAGCGGTCCCACTCGAAGAACTCCCCCATCCGCTCGCCGTAGTACTCCACCATCTTCTGCGGGTCGGTGTGCCGGGATATCTCCCGCATCGTCTCGGTGATCAGGGCCAGCCGCTCCCGCCAGGGCCGCGAACGCAGATCGCGCCACGACCCACCGCCCACAGCCGACCCCCCTGCCTCCCCGGACCCCCCTGCCGCCCCCACGGGCTTTGCCGCCGCTGCCCCGGTCCCCGTTGACGACGCCGCTGATGACTCCATGCGCCATCGTACGCCCCCACCGCACAAGCCCCCAACCAGCCGGCTCCTCACCGCACGCCTCCCCTCCAACCATCACCCATGACTGACACCCCCCTCCGCGACCGCGTCGCCCGCTCCTTCGAGCGGCAGCGCCACATGCTCGCCCTCGGCGCCGAACTGGGCCGCGTCGAGCCGGGGCTCGTCGAGATCGAACTCCCCTTCGCCCTCAAACTCACCCAGCAGCACGGCTTCCTCCACGCCGGCGCCATCGCCGCTATCGCCGATTCCGCCGCCGGCTACGCTGCCCTCACCCTGATGCCCGACGACGCAGCCGTCCTCAGCGTCGAGTTCAAACTCAACCTCCTTGCTCCCGCCGCCGGCGAGCGTTTCCTCGCCCGCGGCCGCGTCGTCCGCGCGGGCCGCACCCTCTCCACCGTCGCCGCCGACGTCCTCGCGTTCAACGATGGCGCTCCCAAGCCCGTCGCCACGCTGCTGGGCACCATGATCCGCACCGACGCCCGCAACGGACAGGTCGGCTGAGTCTCGTAGCGTCTCTCCACGCACCCGAACGCACCGTGCGCCGTGTGCTGGGTGCTGCACGCCCCCGCTTCAACTCTTCATGTTCACGTACTGCAGCGGCACGCCCAGGTCCGACCCGTTCAGCAACTTCATCACCGCCTGCAAGTCGTCGATCTGCTTCCCCGTCACACGCAACTCGTCCCCCTGGATCGACGCCTGCACCTTCATCTTCGAGTCCTTGATGATCTTCACGATCTTCTTGGCCAACTCCTGCTCGATCCCGTCGGCCACCTTCGCTTCGCACTTTGTCCGCCCCGCCGCGCCCGATTCCGGCTCGCCCCAGGCGAACGCCTTGATGTCGATCCCGCGGCGGTGCGCCGCGCTCTCGAACATGTCCCGCAGACCCTTCATCTTCGTCGGGTCGTCGGCCATCAACTTGATCTTCTTCTCCTTCCGGTCCACCGTGATCTCCACAGGCGAGCCCCGGAAGTCGAACCGCTGCGCCACCGCCTTCAGCGCGTTGTTGATCGCGTTATCCAGTTCCGGAAAGTTGAACCGCGACACCACATCAAACGACGGCATGCCCACTCCTTCAAATCTCTCAACCTCTCACGCCAACGGGTTCATGAACAGACCCGTCGCCAACTTGGGATAAAAAAACGTGCTCTTCTGCGGCATCAACTCCCCCGCCCGGCTCACCGCCCTCACCGCCTCCAACGGCGTCGGCCTCACGATCACCCCCAACTGCGCAAAGTTCCTCCCGCCCCCCGCGCCCGTCTCCGCGCCCCGGCCAATCTCCTCCACCTCCCGGATCGTGTGCGGGAACGCCCATTTCACCGCCTCGCCCCCGTTCAACTTCGGCTGGCACACCTGCTCCACCACCACGTACTGGATCAGCGCCACATCCAGCCGCCGCCACGCCTCGGGCTTCCCGGGGAACCGCTCGCGCAGCGGGTCCGCCGACGTGAACGTCGCCACCGCGCACCGACCCGTCGAAAAGTCCAGCAGCCCCAGCACGTTCGCCCCGACCCACCCCGCTCCCGCCGCCGTGGCCTTCCGCTCCATCGCCGCCTCGAGCGTCCCCAGCCCGCCCGCCACCGGCTCGATGTTCAACAGGCCCCCCGCCGCCGCCGCGAAGTTCTCCCACGAGTACGACTTCATGCCCCCCAGCACCCGGTGCGTGGGCCAGATCACCAGCCCCGGGTCACTCATCCCCACCAGCACCATCATGCTCCGCCGCGCGGGATGATCCGCCCCCACTCCACCCACCCCCCCGCCCGCCTCCAGCCCCTTCAAGTAGTTCAGCCCCGTCGTGTACCGGTGATGCCCGTCGGCGATGAACACATCCTCCCCCGTCAACGCATCCTGATACGCCTTGATCGTCGCCTCGTCGGTCACCGCCCACACCTCGTGCAGCGTGCCGTCGTCCGTCTTGGCCGTCGTGTCAGGCCCGCGCGACCCCATCACCCGGTGCAGCAGCGCCGTCGCCTCACCCCGCTCGTCGGCGTGCAGCCCGAAGATCGGGCTCAACTGCACCCCCGTCGCCTTCATCAGCGCCATCCGGTCCTCCTTCGGACCGCTGAACGTCTCCTCGTGCGGCAAAATCCCCCCGCCCGCCCGAGGCCCGAACGGCACCGTCTCCACGCAGCACGCCATCCCGCTCCGCCGAACCGTCGTACGCCCGTCCGCCCCCGTGAACGTCTGCCGATACGCGTACATCGTCGGCCGCTCCGCTCGCCGCAGCACGCCCGACCCCACGTGCCTCTTCAGCCCCTCCGCCGCCGCCGCGTACGCCCCGGGCGGGCCCAACTCCTTCGCCGGCGTGTGCGGCAGGTCGATCGCCACGATGTTCCGCGCGTCACGGTCCAGCAGCCGCTGCTTCCCCGCGCCGTCCAGCACGTCATACGGCGGGGCCACCAGGGCCGACAGGTCCGAACCGGTCGCGAACGTCAACGCTCGAAAGGGATAGACGCTGGGCATGGCCCAGAATAGGCCCGAACCGCCCGCCGGCCACGCACTGCCACGGGCCTCCTCCTCGGGGCGAGCCAGACCATGACGGTGCCGGGCTCAGGCAACCCGCTTCGCGGTTCGACCCCGCCGCCGCGGCGTTCGACGAACCGCACCCGCCTCGACGTACTCCGCCCTCGCGCTGGGCTTGGGCGGCAACAAGCCGTCTTCGCGCAGGCCATCGAGGTGAAAACCGATCGCCGCGCGAATCTCCCGCAGCGCGGCCTGACGTGTCTTCCCGGTGGCAACGCAGCCGGGCAGATCCGGGACGTACGCGCCGTAGTTATTCCGCGCCTTCTCGATGACCACCGCGAATCGCATCACTTCACCCCTTTCAGGCCAGCCTGCTTCAGGATGCTATTCAAGATGCCCTGCGGCAGATCGTCCGACTGCTTCCCCGCGACCGTCACCCGTCCGGGCTTGATGGCGTGCTTGAACTGCCGTTGGCTGCCGCGAACAGCCACGAGTCGCCAGCCGTCTGCTTCGATCTGCTTGATCGCATCTCGAACCTTCATGCGCTCAATCCGCACGCATCCTCGCTCGACCTCCCATCGCCCGTCTATCCCTCACCCCTGCCCCTTCGCCCAGTTGATCAGCCCATTCGTCGAAGAGTCGTGCGTCGTCACCGCGCCCGGCGCCAGCAACTCGGGCAGGATCGCCTTCGCCAACTGCTTCCCCAACTCCACGCCCCACTGATCAAACGAGTTGATGTTCCACACGATCCCCTGCGTGAAGATCTTGTGCTCGTACATCGCGATCAGCGCCCCGAGCGTCCGCGGGGTCAACTTCCCGAACATGATCGAGTTCGTCGGCCGGTTCCCCTCGAACACCTTGTGCGGCACCAGCGCCTCCAGCGCCGCCCCCTTCATCCCGCCCTTCTCCAACTCCGCACGCACCTGCGCCGCCGTCTTCCCGAACGCCAGCGCCTCCGTCTGCGCGAAGAAGTTGCTCAGCAGGATCTTGTGGTGGTCACTCGCGCCGCTTCCCATCGGGTTGTGCGTCCGCACCGGCATCAGGAAGTCGCACGGGATCAACTTCGTCCCCTGGTGGATCAACTGGTAGAACGCGTGCTGCCCGTTCGTCCCCGGCTCGCCCCAGATGATCGGCCCCGTCGAGTAGTCCACCCGCTGCCCGTCGCGGCGGATGAACTTCCCGTTGCTCTCCATGTCCCCCTGCTGGAAGTACGCCGCGAACCGGTGCATGTACTGGTCGTACGGCAAAATCGCCTGCGTCTGCGCGCTCTGCTCCCCGAAGAAGTTGTTGTACCAGATCCCCAGCAGCCCCAGGATCATCGGCAGGTTCTTCTCCGGCGCCGCGCTCACAAAGTGCCGGTCCATCGCGTGCCCGCCCGCCAGCAACTCCCTGAAGTTCTCAGGCCCGATCGACAGCACGATCGGCAGCCCAATCGCCGACCACAGCGAGTACCGCCCCCCCACCCAGTCCCAGAACTCGAACATGTTCTTCACGTCGATCCCGAACGCCGACACCTCCTTCGCGTTGGTCGAGAGCGCCACGAAGTGCTTCGCCACGTGCGACTTGTCCTTCGCCGCCTTCAAGAACCAGTCCCGGCAACTCGTCGCGTTGGTGATCGTCTCCTGCGTCGTGAACGTCTTGCTCGCCACGATGAACAGCGCCGTCTCCGGGTTCAACTGCCTCACCGTCTCCGCCACGTGCGTCCCGTCGATGTTGCTCACAAAGTGCATCCGCAGGTCGCGCTTCGAGTACGGCTTCAGCGCCTCGCACGCCATCACCGGCCCGAGATCACTCCCCCCGATCCCGATGTTCACCACGTCGGTGATCCGCTTCCCCGTGTACCCCGTCCACCTCCCGTCGCGCACCGAGTCCGCGAACGCGAACATCTGCTCCAGCACCCGGTTCACCTCGGGCATCACGTCCTTCCCATCCACCATGATCGGCGTGGGGGGGTTGCTGCGGTTCCGCAGCGCCACGTGCAGCACCGCCCGGTCCTCGGTGATGTTGATCTTCTCCCCCGCGAACGTCCGCTTGGCCCATCCCGTCACGTCCGCCTGCCGCGCCAGGTCGAACAGCAACTTCATGGTCTCGCCCGTGACCCGGTTCTTGCTGTAGTCCAGCAGGATGTCGCCGTCGCCGGGATTGAACGTCGCGTGGAACCCGTCGAACCTCTTCGGGTCCTTCGCGAACAGGTCCCGCAGGTGCAGCCCGCCCACCCCAGCAAAGTGTGCCTGCAAGGCCTTCCAGGCCGGGGACGACGTCAAGGGTGTGGACATGACCTGCTGCTCCCGATGGTGTCGGCGCCCGCCGACCTGACCTGTTCAGCGCCGCGGCCGCACCGCCCCGTCACGCCAAACCCGCCAGATCACGCATGGATGCCGCTCACGGTTGAGCGTATCAGGTGAGCGACCCCGCCCGGCAACCCGCCAGACCCCCTCCCACCACCCCGTCGGTCTCCCAAAAAACGACCATGAGCCGGTATCCCTCCAAGGAACCCGGCCCACGGCCGCAGTCGAGAGCATGTTGTCGCGGGGCTCGCCCCGCCTCCACCCAAATCCGTGGAGTCAGCGCACCGGCCTCGGGGCGCGCGGGCGAATCTCCATTCGCACCCGCGACCCATCCAGACTCGTAACGCAAGTGAATGGCGTAGTCACACGCCGTTCTGACGAGTTTCCGGTCGTTTCGGTGCCCGCGCCGGGGGGAATGGTGCCAGTTGCCTAGGAACAACCACTGACCGGTACCAGCCCGCCTCGCGTCGATGCGTTCGCGGGGGACGCCAGGAAGGCAATTGTTGCCGCCACCTCGTCCACCGTCGCCCACTTCGAGTGGTCCGCGCTCGGCATCGCCCGGCGATTTGCCGGCGTGTCCATGATCGAGGGCACCACGGCGTTGACCAGAATTCCCTCGCCCGCCACCTCTTCCGCCAGAGCCGCTGTGAGCGACGCAACCGCCGACTTCGCCGCGGCGTAGGCCACCATCCCCGCGCCCGAACGCGGCTCCACCGCGGGGCGGGCCGCCACGTTCACGATCCGCCCCAGGCTCGCCCGCCCCTGACGCGACCCGGCAAAGGCCCGCATCCGCCGAACCGCCTCCCGGCAGCACAAAAAACACGAGAGCGCATTCATCTCCACCATGTCCAGGAACGCCGACGCGCTCGTCTCACCGATGGGGCTCATCGCAAAACCGCCCGCGCAGTGCACCGACGCCCACAACTCGGGTGTCTCCTCGAAGAGCCTCACCACCGTCGCCTCGTCGCGCAACTCGCCCCCCATCATCACCCGCACGCGGGCGTGATGCGCGAACGGAAAGTGCCGCAACTCCTCCGCCGACACGCACGGCACATGGCAGTGCCCCCCCGACTCGATCACCCGGCGCACCACCGCCGTCCCCAACGCCCCCGTGCCCCCGGTGACCACCACGTGCCGCCCTTGGAAGTGCTCAGCCACCGTAGATCTCCGTAGTAAAAACCGATCATTATCGGGATACCCCTTGAGAACGCGATACTACCCTCGTTACGGGGGGTTATGCAACTATCCCCAATCGTTCCATCTTCTACGCCGCGGCGCTCCCTTCTCCCGCGTCCCGAGCGAGCCAAACATTCACTCGAACCGCCATCGCACCCGACCAGGAACGCCCCATGCCCATGTACGAGTACGCGACCGACGACGGCACGCGAATCGAACTCCTCCGCTCCATGGCCGACGCCGACAAGCCCGTAGAAGACCCCGAGGGGAGGGGGCGCGTGTTCAAGCGGGTGATGTCCACGTTCGCCGCGCAGGGCGCGGGCGGCGCCGGGGGGGCCGGCGCGGGAGGCGGCGCATCGCTGGGGACATGCTGTCCGTGCGGCAAAGGCGCGGGGATGTGCAGCCGGGCGTGAGCATACAGCCGCGCTCCCTCAGCACCCCGCGAAGTACGCCGCGACGAAGTCCGACAGGTCGTCCGGGTCGGCGGCGCCGTCCTGGTTGAAGTCCGCCCGCGGGCACGCGCCCGCGCCGCTGGTTTGCCCGAAGTAGCACGCGATAAAGTCGGCCAGGTCGTCGGGGTCGAGGGTGCCGTCGGCGTTGTAGTCGGCGGCGCAGGGGGACGGGTCGGAGGCCAAGTTGTCCAGTACCCAGTCGATGGCGGCGTCGTGCTCCTCCTCCGGGCGGTTCTGGTTGAAGACGAGCCAGAACGGCCGCGATGCGCCGACCTCCGGGGCGCTGCCTTCGAGGGTCAGTTCGAGCAGGTAGACCCCGTCGGCGGCGGGCGCGGCGAGGGTGAACTGGAGGTGGCGGTGCCACTGCCCGCTGGACGACACCGGGAGGGCGAACCCCGGCACCGGCGCGTCGTCCAACGGCGAGAGCACCGGTCCCAGGCCGGAGAAATCCACGCTGATCCGGCTCTCCGGGATCGGCCCGGCGAATGCCTGGCCATCCCACGCGCGCAGCCCGGCCCGGATCGAGAAGCCGATCGAGGAGCCCGCGGGGAATGTGCCCGAGAGCGAGTCGAACCCCGGATCATCGGTGAAGTTGGGGACCAGGGCGCCGAACTCGGCCCCGAAGACGCGACGGCCCGGGACAAAGCCCGCCTGGCTGAACACCCCCGTCACGATCCGCCCGCCCGACAGGCCCAGGCCGATGTCGCCCTCGTGGTGCCCCCGTGCCGGCTCGGTGACGAACCCCGCGCTCACCAGCGCCACGGTGCTGACGCCGAACCTGAGCGCGCGGACCTGGTGACGGATACCGGTGCTGATGCTGTGCATGAGTCGATCTCCCTGCGTGCGGACGGATGCGGCGAACCCAGGACCACCGGCGACGCCCCTCACGGGACCGCCGATGGGATGAACCGATTGCGGGCGGCGGACTCGAAGACATCGCGGAACGCGAGCCCCGCGGCGTGGCCATCGAGGAACGCGAAGTTGCTCACGGCAGACCACGACCGAGCCTGCCCGCCCCACGCGTGGGTCTTGGCCTGGGCCGAGGCCAGCGCGGGCGGCGCGTCGATGGGCCCGGGCGACCACCCCTCGGCGTGCACGTGGTCGCTCACGGCGTAGGCCCCCTCCTCGGCCATCTGGAGGAAGATCACCGTCCCGCTCGGGCGGGGGACCTTGTGCAGGCGGTCGAAAGGCTCGCCCGGCAGGAGCCCGGGGGCGAAACTCCGGCTGAGCCAGTTGTTTATGCCATAGGAGGTCCGGCGCGGTTGCCCGTTCTGCGTCCGCCCGGCGCCGCCCTGGTCCACGGGCCAGAAGAGGCTGCGGTCCCCGGGGGAGCGGAGGGCGAGGGGGGCGCCGTCGAAGGCGGCGAGGATGGTGACAAACGAGCGCGCGGGGTCGCCGCCCCCGCCGTGGGGCAGCCCGGCGTCGGCGAAGAGCCCGCGGTGATCGTCGGCGTAGAGGGCGTGGACCAGCCCCAACGAGCGGATGTTGGCCAGACAACCGGCGGCACGAGCGGCCCGGCGCGCGGCCGCCAGGCCCGGGGTCAGCAGCGACACCAGGAGCGCGATCACCGCGACGACGACCAGGAGTTCGACGAGCGTGAAGGCGCGCGGGCGGGGCACGGGCGGAGCGTAGGGCCGGCCAGATTCAGATGCAACTGTGTTGCATGTAAAGATGAGCCGAGTGCTGGCCTGCGTGGGCCGTCGAAGCCCCGCCCGGGGCCCGGTACACTCCCTGGGTGCGTCGCCGCGGCCGTGAGGCGCGACCCGAAGCATCAGGAGTTGTGCATGACTGGCCTCTTCTCCCGCGTTGTCGCCGCACTGGTTGTCTGTTCCTCGGCGGGGCTTGCGTCGGCCATCGACGAAGCCCACCGAGCCAAGGGCGAGGCCGTCGCCGCGAAGGCTGCCGCCTATTTGAAGGCCCAGCAGGATCCCAAGACGGGCGGGTGGTCGATCCCGCCTGACGGCAAGGGCCAGCCGGCACTGCCGGCCATCAGCGGGCTGGTGCTCAACGGGCTGCTGATGCACCCCGGCGCCAGGGCCACCGATCGCGAGATTGCCAGGGGGCTGGACTTCATCCTGTCCATGCAGAAGCCCGACGGGGGGATCTACGACACGATCTTGCCGTCGTACAACACGGCGATCTGCCTGTCGGCGATCGCGCGGGCCGACACGCCCGCCGCCAAGGCCGCGATTCCCAAGGCCCTGGAGTTCCTGAGGCGGAGCCAGTGGGGCGCGGATCAGCCGGTGGGCGTGGGCGGCGCGGGCGGGAAGGAGTCGCCGACCATCGTGGGCCCGGAGCATCCGTTCTACGGCGGGCTGGGCTACGGCAACCGGGGCCGGCCCGACATCTCCAACCTCCAGTTCATGATCGAGGCCTTCCACGACTGCAAGGTGCCCGCGGACGATCCCGCACTCCGGCGTGCCGTCGTATTCCTGCAGCGGGTGCAGATGCTGGAGAAGACGCCCGACGGGAAGGTCGTCAACGACCAGCCGTACGCCAAGGGCTCCAGGCAGGGCGGTTTCGTCTACGCCACGGGCGAGAACGCCGACACGGCGGGGAAGGGCCAGTCGTTCGCGACCGCGAGCACCATCGAGGAGACGCTCGACGACGGGACGAAGGTTTCCAAACTGCGGGCGTACGGGTCGGTGACGTACGCGGGCTTCAAGAGTTACGTGTACGCGGGGCTCAAGCAGGACGACCCGCGGGTGAAGGCGGCGTTCGATTGGATCAGCCGTCACTACACGCTCGAGGAGAACCCGGGCGTGGGTACCGACGGGTTCTACTACTACGTGATCGCCTTCGCACGGGCGCTTGACGCCCGCGGGCCGGCGACGCTTCCGGTGGTGGTGGACGGCAAGCCCGCCGAGCGCGACTGGCAGAACGACCTGATCGATCGCCTCGCCCAACTGCAGGAGCCCGACGGGAGCCTGAAGGTGATCGACGACCGGTGGATGGAGAACAACCCGGTGCTGATCACCGCGTACGGGCTGGTCGCGCTCCAGCACGCGCTGCGGGACTGAGGCCGAGTCAGCCTCCAGGGTACGACTTTCCACTTCTTTTAGGGATATCTCGCGTGTGCGTTGGGTTGCTGCCTTTCGCGAACGTGTGAATCCAGGCGAGGGGCCGTGGCGAAGGCGTGGCGGGGCCGGGGCCCCGCGCGCGCGGGGTGCCGCGCCCGAGTGAAATGCCAGGAGCATGAACGTGACGATCAAGAGTCTGTTGGTCTGTGCGGGGGCGATGGCGATGTGCGCGTCGGTGGCGACGGCGCAGGATCATGGCAAGAAGGAGCAGCCGGCGCACAGCCCCGCTGCGACGGCGCCCGCGGCGGCCGGCAAGGACATCGTGGATACGGCGATGGGCACGGGTATGCACAACACGCTGTGCGCCGCGCTCAAGGCCGCGGGCTGGGTCGAGCCCCTCAAGGGCAAGGGTCCGTTCACGGTCTTCGCGCCGACCGACGAGGCGTTTAAGAAGTTGGGCAAGACCGTTGACGAACTGATGAAGCCCGAGAACAAGGGCAAACTGGCCAACATCCTGAAGTACCACGTCATCCAGGGCGCCGCCGTCAAGAGCGACGAGGTCGTCAAGATGAAGGAGTCCAGCGCCACGGTGCAGGGCCAGAAGATCGTGATCGCCGTCAAGGATGGCAAGGTCGTCCTCAACGGCACCGCGACGGTGACCAAGGCCGACGTGACGTGCAGCAACGGCGTGATCCACGTGATCGACACCGTGCTCATCCCAGCGGACAAGGACGCCAAGAAGGAAGACGCCAAGCACGAGGACACCAAGAAGGACGCCAAGGACGCCAAGCACTCGGCCCCGGCGCCCGCGCCCAAGAAGGACAAGTGAACCCAGCACGGGCCGGAAGGCCCGATCAGCCCTTGATGGCCGGACCCTCGTGACGGAGCCATCGTCTACGATCCGAACGCGTTTCGGAACCCATGGACGACCTGCTCCAACACGTCGCGAGGGGTGAGTCCCGAGCCATCGGGGAACTTCTAGACCGCTACGGCGGGCTGGTGTACTCACTCGCCCGCCGCTTTAGTTACGGCCCGTCGGAGGTTGAGGACGCGGTGCAGGACGTGTTCGCGGCCGTGTGGAAGAGTGCCGGGCGGTACGACGCGTCGCTGGGCTCGGAAGAGACGTTTGTCGCGATGGTCGCGCGGCGGAGGCTGATCGACCGTCGCCGGCGGGCGCAGCGAAGGGCCGCGCACGAAGGAACGATCGACCCTGCGCTGGCGGACGGGAGGGTCGCCCGCGCGGATGGCCGCGCGGGGGGTGTCGCGGAGCGGGCCGCGGAGTTATCGGACGACGCGCGGCGCGCGCTGGAAGCCCTGGAATCACTGCGTCCCGAGCAGCAGAGGTGCCTGAGGCTGTCGATCTACCACGGGCTCTCGCACGAGGAGATCGCGGCGAGCACGGGCATCCCGCTGGGGACGGTGAAGACCCACGTTCGCAGGGGTCTGATAGCCATCAGGGAATCTCTGGAGAAGCAATCCGACGAGCCCCGAGCGACGAAGACACGGATGGGACAAGGGGGCGCCAACGCTTCGAGTGACGATTCGTGAACCGACCGAACTTCCATCCTGACACGACCGACGGCGGGGGCTCACGGCCCTCGGGCTCGGGCGCGGCTCGGCGCGGCGAGTTGCTGGCCGACCGGGCGACGCAGGGGCTCTCGCCTGCGGAGGCGTTGGAGTTGGAGGCGCTCGGCGGCGGTGACGACGATGGGCTCGACCGGGCGGCGGCGGCGCTGGACGCGGGTCTCGTCGGCGGGCTCGGGCACGAGGCGATGCCCGCCGAGGTGCGAGCGCGACTGCTGGCCATGGGCGAGCAGTGGGCCAGGCAGGTGCGGGGCGGCGCGGGGGCTGGGACGGACGGGCGGGTCGGAACTGGCGGCCTCCGGATCACGGAGCCGGTCGATCGGAATGCGGCGCCGGTGGCCGGCGGCGTGAAGCCCGGGACGCTGCGGTTCCGCGATCGGTTGATCGTGGCGGGATCAGGCTGGGGTGGATGGTTCGCGGCGGCGGCGTGCCTGGGCGTCGCGGCGCTGGTGGCGACCCGGAACCCGCGGGAGCGGGTGATCGAGGTGCCGATCGTGCGCGAGATCGACGAGGCGTTCAAGGCGCCGGTGCAGGGATTCGACGAACTCATGGAGCGCGGCGAGCAGGTGGTAGCGCTCGCGTCGATCGAGGACGACGGGACCGAGGCGGAGTTGGTGTTCGATCCGGCGGCGGACAAGGGCTATCTCGCGATCGCGGGGCTCGATGCCAGCGAGGACTCGGACCTGCAGTACCAGGTGTGGCTCTTCGACGCTGGGCGCGATGATCCGCACCCGGTGAACGGCGGGCTGTTCGACGTGAAGCCGGTGCACGTGGGGGCGAAGATCGTGGTGCCTGTGGCGACGCGGCTCCCGGTTCGTCAGCCGGTGGCGTTCGCGGTGACGGTTGAACCGCGGGGCGGGCGCGTGGTGAGCGACGGGCAGCGGGTGCGGGTGAAGCCGCGGATGCTGGAGATGGGCCCGCCCGCGCCGGGGGAAGACTCCGGGGGCAGTTCGATGCGCGGGGATGAGGGGTTCGAGGCAGCGCCCTGAGACGGCAAGGAACATTGCGGTGGGCCGCGGGGGCTTGATTCAACCCGGTGCGCAGTCGATGATTCCCCCGATGCGAGGCGCGTGGGCCATTGTGCTGCTGCTTGCCGTGCTGGCGGGAGCGTCGGCGTGGGGGCCCGCGACGGGCCCGGCGCGTGGGTGCCAGTGCGCCTCGGCCGGTGAGGAGTCGGACGCTGAGGGAACCTGCTGCTGCAGCGACGTGGGCGGCGCGGAGCCCGAGGGACAATCGGGGACGAGTGCGTCGAAGCCTGAGGACGAGCGCGCGAGCAATGGATGCCAGTGCTGCGTCGAGCAGAGGCGTGGTGGTGCGGACCCGGCGTGGATGGTCACGGGTGTGGTGCCGATCGTGGTGCTGGGGGCTGCGAGGCCGGTGAAGCCGGTGCTGGCGGCGTGCGCGGCGACCCGCCAGAAAGGCCACGTGCCCGTGCGGGCGGCGGGCGGGGTGCGGGTACAAGCCCGGCTGTGTTGCTGGCGGACGTAGCCCGAGGCACAATGGGGGCACTGCGCGCCGGACTTGCTGAGCGAAAGTAGGGCAGGTCGGGCGGGGGCACGATCCGGGGGCGGGTCGGGATCGATACGAGCAACCGGAACTCAAGCCACGGCGATGCCGTGGGAGGATCACCATGAACATGAACAAGAGCACAATGTGGAAGGCGGCGGGGATGATGGCGGCGGCGTGCGTGGTGGCGAACGTGAGCGTTGTGGGCGGATGCGCCGCGGGTGGTGGTGGCGGCGCCGGGGGGGGAGGCGGCGGCGCGTCGGCGGCCGCTGAGGAGGGCGTGATCCACAAGACGACGGCGGAGGAGCGGGCGTTCCTCAAGCGGACCGAACCCCTCACGGCGGATCGGATCGTGCTGCACGTGAACGGGATGGGCTGCCCGCTGTGCGTGACGAACGTGGACAAGCAACTGCTGAGGCTCAAGGGCGTGAAGTCGGTGCAGGTGGACCTTGGAGCGGGCACGGTGGACGTGGGGCTGGAGGGGACGGAGCGGCCATCGCCGGCGCGGCTGGAGCACGCGGTGGCGGACGCGGGCAACACGCTGGCGAAGATCACGATCCCCAAGTAAGCCGCGCACCCAAGGAGCCCAGACATGAAGAAGACGATCCACGGAGCGGCGGCCGCCGCTGGATGGGTGCTGCTGGTCGCGGGCGCGGCCCGCGGTCAGGAGGCGATGTACACCGCGGCGGCGACGATGCCCTCTCCCGGCGCGGTGCTGATGCGCGAGCAGTTCCACTGGTTCCGCTACGACGACAACCCCGCCGACGGCTCGAACCGCACGGATCGGTACGAGTTCCTCTCGACGGCGTACATCGGGCTGTTCCGCGACTTCGCGGTGAACATCGACGTGCCGATCGAGATGAAGCGGTCGTCGTTCCCGCCGCCGGCGCGGGATGAGGACGACACCACGGTGCCGGAGGTGGACTTTACGTTCAAGTGGCGCTTCCTGCGCCAGGACCCCGGGGAGATCGACACCCTCCGGGCGGCGGTGCTCTTCGGCGCGAACGTCAACACCGAGGACGATTACTCAGTGAACCCGCACCTGGGCGCGGTGATCACCAAGGTGATCGGGCGGCACGGGTTCAACGCCGAGGTGCACTACACGCTCAACACCGGGGGTGACCGGCGCGACAACTTCGGCGGGGAAGGCCCCGACGACGCGCTGGCGACCAACCTGGCGTACCTGTGGCGGTTCTACCCCGACGCGTACACGAGCACGTCCACCGGCGCGTGGTACGTGACATTCGAACTCAACCACATGTACGAGACCAACGGGGACTCAGAGTTGCGGTTCTCGCCGGGCGTGATGTTCGAGGGCCGGACGTTCGGCTTCGAGATCATGGGACAGTTGCCGGTGTACCAGGACCTCGAGGAGCGCCCGGACCTGGAGTTCGGGATCGGATTGGGGATTCGCGTGCTGTTCTGACGGGTGTAGACACTCGAAGAGGCCCGTAGCAAGGAGCGCTGCGCCGCGCACGCGGCTTGCGGTGAACGATTCGTCGTGATCGACTGGTCAACATGCCCTGCAGTTGAGCGTTCGGCCGGCAAGGTCAGCGGCGCCTGGGTGTTCAAGGGCACGCGGGTGCCGGTGCAGTCGCTTTTCGAGAACCTCGAGGATGGCGCGAGCATCGAGGAGTTCGTGACCTGGTTCCCGGGCGTGGGTCGGGAACAGGTCGAGGCGGTGCTGGCTCACGCGCGCCGAAGCCTCGCAGCGTGACAGCATGAGAGTGCTCTTCGACCAGGGGACGCCAGCGCCGCTCAGAGCGTTTCTGCCGGGCCACGAAGTGGTCACGGCATTCGAGGCTGGGTGGGCACTCCTGAGCAACGGCGAACTGATCCAGTGGCGGAGACCGCATTCGATGCGATGGTGACCACTGACCAGAATCTTCGCTATCAGCAGCGGATGGCCTCGCGAAGACTCGCGATCGTAGTGCTGAGGACGACGAGTTGGCCGCGGATTCGACCGAGTGCCGCACGTGTGGCCTCGGTGATCGGCGCGATCAACCCGGGAGACTTTGTGCAGATCGAGTTCCCCCGTTGATGACCCCGGGGCGTGCGGGCGGAGCGGGCCCGAGGCTCAACCCACCTCGCGGCGCTGGAACAGGATGACGGCGAGCGCCAGGAACCCGGCGATCTGCACGCCGGCGTAGGCCGTGATGCGCGCGAAGTGGCCCGCGGGAACGGGGCGGTTCTGCGTGACGGCGTCGGAGAGCCAGAAGAACTGCATGTTGGGAGCGATGCCCCAGGCGGCCATCGCCCACGGGTTCACGCGGGCCGGGGCCGCGAGGATGTAGTCGTTGGCCTGCGGGGGACGCTCTACGGGGAGCGGCGGGTTGCCGATGTTGCGAACGGTGAGTTCGCGGGCGCGGGCGTCGATGACGATCGCGGCGGCGGGCGTGCCCGGATTGAAGAACTTCGAATCGTCGCGGGCGTCACCCGTGAAGGGGGCGAAAGCGGGCACGGGCATGGGCACGCCGTCGGGGCTGGCGCTGTAGTAGAACGAGTCGCCCGGCTTGACGGCCCGGTTCGCGACGCTCTTGAGCGTGACAAAGTAGATATCGCCCATCCCGGAGAAGGACTGGTGGGCGTCGCGTTCCGGGCGGGTCTGCATGATCTGTCCGACGATCTCGGCCCTGTAGACGTGCCGGCCCAGGAGGTAGTTGGACAGCAGCCCGAGCACGAACGCGCCGAAGCAGACCACGATGGTCATGACCTGCCCCAGGCGCGTGCTGGCCGCAGTGGCGATGGCCGAGAGCACGAGCATCCCGAGGATGAGCGTGACGGCGGCAAGGGCGACCTGGGGCTTGAAGTCGGTGAACAAGGGCTGCAACCGCCAGCCCTTGCCGAAGGAGTAGACCAGCACGAGCGTCACGAGCATGAGCGGGCAGAGGAGCAGCGAGGCGGTCTGGGAGAAGTGCCACCCGTAGAAGAAGTTGCCCCAGATGGCGGCGGCGACTGCGACAAAGACCGCGGCGTAGCCCAGCGTGGTGACGACGGTATCGACCTCGTCCCGCGCCGTGCTCATCACCCCGTGCCGGATGCCCAGGAGCAGGAACACGACCATGATGACCGTGGCGATGAGCATCGCGCCCGAGGTGCCCACGAACTTCCCGAGGATGACGGCGGGCCTGGGGATGGGCTTGCTCACGACTGTGAGGATGGTCTTGTTCTCGATCTCGCGGGAGATGGCGGCGGTGGCGATGAAGCCGGCGAGCAACGTGCCGCAGAGGAAGACACTGGCGAGGGCGAGGTCGAGGAGGAGTTTGTTGTCCCCGCTGACCTCGCCCGACTCGGTGTACCCGAGGGAGTAGCCGGTGGCGGCGGTGTTGAAGGTCTGCATCAGCCCGGCGATGAGGATTAGGATGAAGTAGACGGGCTGCCGCACGCTTTCGAGGAAGGCTGTTCGGGCGATGGTGGCGATCAGGGGCAGCATGGGGAAAGGGGTCCACCGGGGGCAGGCGCGGGGCATCCGCCAGACGGGGCTGGCCAAGAGGCGACGGGGCCGATCCGCGGAGAACCCGCGGGCCGGAACGAACCCGGGTCGGGGCGAAGCGTATGTACGCTCGGCGGTGGCGGGGCGTTCGAGGTGCGCGCCTGGGCTGGAAGGTCCGCGGCGTCTTCCCCCGGACACCCCACACGCCCGCCCGGGTGGACATATCGCCCGGGGGGTGTGACAATAACCCCCCACCCCACCCTTCCTGTCGTTCTGATGGGGAGGAGACACGATCGACGCGGAGCGGAGCGGGATGCCCAGCAGGGGCGATCGGGCGAGCGGCCCGAGCCCCGGACCCCGACGCGGCGGACATGACCCCGGAGCGGCGATGAAGGCGGACCATCTCTCCTATTCACGAGCGGCGAGCGTGTGCGTCCTGGGCCTGGTGCTCCAGGTCGTGATGGGCCTGACGCTGCTGATCTACGCGCTCATCGGGCGCGACCACGCGGCGATGAGCATGGCCCTGATGGTGCTCACGGGCACGATCGTGTGGCTTTCGCTGGCGATCGTGTTCGACCAGCACCGGCGGGAGCGGATCGAGGCCATGGAGGCCGAGACGCTCGCGGGCGGCGGGGCCGCGTCGTCGGTCTTCGAACAGAACCCGGACGACCTCCGTCTGGCGGCGCGCCGCCTCGCGTGGATGCACGCGTATTTGCTGCCCGCGGCGAGCATCATCCTCTCGGCGACCTACCTGTCGGTCGGACTCACGCGGTTCTTCGCCGGCCGCGGGCTGATCGACGCGGACAAGTTCGTCCTCCCGCAGCAGCGGGGCTGGGCGGTGGCAATCGGGCTCGGGCTGGCGGTCATCGGGTTCATCTTCGCGCGGTTCGTGTCGGGCATGGCCAAGCAGGCGGTGTGGGGGAACCTGCGGGGCGGGGCGGCGACGGCCGTGGGTGCCGCGGTGCTGGGGCTGGCGCTGGCGGTCGGGCACTTCGTGCAGATCGCGGGGTCGGACGTGATCCTGCGCGGGCTCCAGGTGGCGGCGCCCGGGCTGATGACCTTCCTCGGGGCGGAGATCCTCCTCAACCTGCTGCTGAACCTGTACCGTCCCCGGAAGCAGGGCGAGGTGCCCAGGCCCGCGCTGGACTCGCGCGTGCTGGCGTTCGTGGCGTCGCCGGATCGGTTGGCCGAATCGATCGGCGGGGCGATCAGTTATCAGTTCGGCGTGGACGTGACGCGCTCCTGGGCGTACCAGTTGCTGAGCCGATCGGTGCTGCTGTTGGTGCTGGTCGGGGCCGGGGTGGTGTGGCTGATGACGTGCCTGGAATCCGTGGGGCCCAACGAGCGGGCGATCCGGGTGCGCAACGGGGCCAACGCGGGCGAGGTGGGTCCGGGGCTGTACTTCAAACTCCCGTGGCCGCTCGAGACGTTCGACACGTTCGACGCGACGACGCTCCGGACCGAGCAACTGGCCTCGGCGCAGCCGCTCAACCGCGGGCCGATCCTGTGGACCAACGACCACGGGGTGACGGAGGTGTACGCGATCGTGCAGCCGACGGCGGCGGTGTCGCGGTCGGAGGACACGCCCGGCGCGGTGCGGGACATCGCGCTGGTGGTGATCGAACTCCCGCTGCGGTACCGCGTGCGGGACCTGGACGCGTACGAGCGGTTCGCGTCCGATGCGACGCGGACGAGCCTGCTGGTCGCGGCGGCGCGGCGCGAGGCGGTGGAGTACCTGGCGACGCGGAACGAGGACGAGGTGCTGGGCCGGGCTCTGACGGAGATCTCCAGAGAACTGCGGTCCCGCGTGCAGAAGCGGTTCGACGCGATGCAGACCGGGGTCGAGGTGCTGTCGGTGAGCATCGAGGGCGTGCACCCGGAGAAGAACGCGGCGCGGAGTTTCGAACTGATCGTGGACAACGCGCAGAAGCAGCAGGGCGCCATCGAGCAGGGCCGGACGATCGCCATCAAGCGGCTCACCGAGGCGGTGGGCTCGGTGGAACTGGCGCGGACGATCACCAAGGAGATCGACGCGCTCCGCGCGATGCGGGATGCCCAGCCGCCAACGGATCCGACCGTCATCGCCAAGCAGGAGGCGGCGATCGAGGCCCTGGTGACCAAGGCGGGAGGCAAGGCCGGGAGCATGATCGCCAAGGCCCGGGCCGACCGCTGGCGGACGCACATGCTCGAGCGCGGGCGTGCCGAGGCGTTCGCCGGGCAGGTGGCGGCGTACCGCGCGGCCCCGCAGGTGTACAAGGCCCAACTGTACTTCCAGGCCCTGCGCGACCTCATGAGGACCGCGCGGGTCTACATCACCCCCGACGATCCCTCCCTGACTGTTGACCTCAAGGACATCTCCAGCACCGGCAACATCTTCACCGACCCCGTCGCGCCGAACTAGCCGCATACGCCTCGCGTCCCTTGCCCCTCGTCTCGCGTCTCGCCCTCGCTCTCAGGTTTGAAGTCTCGCTGCGATCGGCGCTCGATCGCGTCAGTAGGAGCCCCCCGTGCAAGCCGCCCTGCGATTCATCGTGACCGCCCTGATCATCCTGGCGATCCTGGGGTTCATGACGATGTACACCGTGCGCTTCACCGAAGCGGCGGTGGTGACGACCTTCGGGAAGGCCGACGCCGAGTCGGTGATCCGCGAGCCCGGGCTCCGGTTCAAACTGCCCTACCCCCTCCAGAGCGTGACGCGGTACGACACGCGGTCGCGGTTCGTCGAGGCCCGGCCCGAGACGCGCGTCACCAGCGACGATCACCCCATCATCGTGACGGCATTCCTCACCTACCGCGTGACCGACCCGCTGAAGTTTTACCAGGCGTTCGGGAGCGCGGGCAGCCGGGAGGAAAAGCACTTCGAGCAGGCCGACACGATCCTGCAATCCAAACTGCGCTTCTCGCTCAACGAGGTCTCCCGGCTGCGGTTCAACGAGTTGCTCAGCGCCGACGGGCGGGCCTCGGGCCTCGCCACGCTGGAGCAGCGCGTGCTGGCGCAGTTGACGGCCAAGGGCGACGGGACGGCCTCGCCCAGCGATGAGGGCATCGAGGTCGGGCTCGTCGGGATCTCCAGCATCAAGTTGCCGGAGGAAACAAGCAAGGAAGTCTTCAAGCGCATGGCCCAGGAGCGGGCCCGCCGCGCAGAGGACTACACGTCCAAGGGCACGGCCGAGGCGGAGCGGATCAAGTCCGAGGCCGAGGCGGACGCGGCGAAGATCCTGGCGTTCGCCGATGGCCGGGCCGTCGCGATCCGCGGCCAGGGCGACCTCGAGGCGAAGGAGTATCTCGCGATCCAGAACGCCGATCCGGCCCTGGCCGTGTTCCTCAAGAACCTGGAGTTCATGCGGGAAGCCACCGCGGGCAAGGTCACGCTGGTGCTCCCGCAGACGCTCCCCGGCATGGGGCTCTTCAGCCTTGACGCGCTGAACAACCTGCCCCCGGGCGAGGTGCCCCGGCTCGTTCCGATCACGCCTCCGGCGGGTGGGGGGGCGGGGTGGGCGGGGGGGGCGGGGGGGGCGGGGGGCGCTCGGAGCGCTACGCCGCAGACGCCGCCGGCGCCAGCCCGCAAGGAGGGCGGCCAGTGAGTGACCAGCCGATCAATCCGTACGCCGGGGGCGGAACCGGGGGAAGCGGACCAGCGGGCTCGGGCCGAAGGCGGCCCGCCTCGGTGGTGCTGCGCGATCAGGGGACGGCCACGACGGACCTGGCGACGCTGATGGACCCGGCGACCAAGTCGCTGGCCGACGCGCTGCGGATCACGTATCGCATCCTGCAACTGGGCATGGGCGCGCTGGTGGTGGTCTTCCTGTTCTCCGGCGTGCGCTCTGTGCAGACGACGGAGAAGGGCGTTCGGCTCGAACTTGGGCGCGTGGACGCCGACGACCTGGCGCCCGGGCTGCACATCTCGCTGCCCGCGCCGTTCGGCGAGTTGGTCACGGTGCCCTCGGGGAACCAGACAATCAAGTTGGAGGGGGAGTTCTGGCCTGGGCTGCGGGAGGAGGACCGGAAGAAGTCGCCCCAGGAACTCAAGAACTCACCGCGCGGGAAACTCGACCCCGCGACCGACGGCTCGCTCATCACGGCCGATGGAAACCTGGCCCACGCGCGGTTCACCGTGTCGTTCCGCCGGGACAAGGTGCGGGACTACCTCGCGACCATCGCCGACGCGGCGCAGGCCGAGCGGATGGTGCGGGCGGCGGTGCAGCGCGGCGCGGTGCACGCCGCCTCGACTGTCTCGATCGATGAGTTTCTTAAGGACCAGCCCGACGCGGGCCGGCGGATCGAGACGTTCCGCGCGATGGCGACGACCACGCGCGAAGTCGCCCAACAGACCCTGGACCAGATGCGCACCGGGATCGTGCTGACCGAAATGACGATCCAGGACCGCACGCCACCCATCGACACGATCAAGGACTTCGAGAAGGTGCAGACCGAGCAGTCTAAGGCCGCGGAGATGACCCAGGCGGCGGAGCAGGAGCGGGTGAAGCGGCTCTCGCAGGCCGCGGGGCAGGCCGCCGAGCCGCTCCTGCGGCTCATCGATCGGTACGACCTCGCGCTGGTGGCGCACGACGCGGGCGCGCCGACGCTGTTCGAGAAGATCCAGGCGGTGCTCGACGGCAAGCCCGCGGAACTCGATGGGGTGAAACTGGAAGCCGTGGTAGGCGGGGAGGCGGCGGCGCGGCTCAGCGCCGCCCGGGAGTACCGCGCCAGCAGCGTCACCCGCGCGCAGGCCGCGGCCCAGATGTTCCGCGTCAAACTCGATTCGTTCCACAAGAACCCCTCGGTGCTCATCGCCGGGGAGTGGACCGAGGCGTTCCGCGCCTTCACCCAGCGCGACGGAGTCGAGGTGCTCGTGCTGCCCCCGGGCTCGAGATCGGTCCAACTGCTGCTCAACAGCGACCCGGCCCTCCGCAAGCAGCAGGCCATCGCCGATCAGCAGCGAGCCGCCCGGCAGCGCATGGAAGAAGACAACAAACGGCTGGAGAAGGGCAAGTTCGAGAGCGAGAAGAAGCCCGATGTCCTGACGCAGTAAGACACGCCGCCCTTTCCCTCCCCTCTTCCCCCGCCGCGCAGGATTTCCGGAGCCCCCTCAGATGCCCGCACCGATGACCAAGCCCGCAGGACCCGCGACCGCCGCGGGCGCAGCGCGCCCCGGCACGACGCCCGTGGTCGCGGTGCAGGCCCTCACGAAAGTCTTTAAGGATTTCTGGATGCGGGCCCGCGCCCGCGCGGTGGACTCGGTCTCCTTCCACATCGACCCGGGTGAGATCTTCGGCCTGCTCGGGCCCAACGGCTCGGGCAAGTCCACCACGATCAAGATCATCCTCGGGCTGCTCCAGCCCACCTCGGGCCGCGTGGCCGTGTTCGGCAAGCACCCCACCGACGTCGCCATCAAGAACCGCATCGGCTACCTGCCCGAGGAGTCGTACCTCTATCCCTTTCTCAATGCCCGCGAGACGCTCGACTACTACGGCAAACTCTTCCAACTCGATTCCAAGGTCCGCCACCGCCGCATCGACGAACTGCTCGACATGGTCGGGCTCACCGCTGTGCAGCACCGCCAGGTCCGCGAGTACTCCAAGGGCATGCAGCGCCGCATCGGGATCGCCCAGGCCCTGATCAACGACCCGGACTTCCTCATCCTCGACGAGCCCACCACCGGCCTCGACCCCATCGGCACCCGGCAGATCAAGGACCTCATCATCGAACTGGGCCGCCGCGGGAAGTCCATCCTCCTCTCCTCCCACCTCCTGAGCGACGTCGAGGACTGCGTGCACCGCATGGTCATCCTCTACGGCGGGAAGGTGCAGCGTGAGGGCACCTGCGACAGCCTCCTCACCGCCTCCAGCGGCACCATCATCGAGACCGAGGACCTCGACGAAGCGACCATCAGCCAGATCGACCGCGTCATCCGCGAGCGATCGGGCGGCGAACGCTCCATCAGCCGCGTGAGCCGGCCCCGCCAGCGCCTCGAAGACCTCTTCGTCAAGATCGTCGAAGAAGCCCAGGCCCGCCGGCTCGCCACCAGCGGCGCGCAGCACGGCGGGCAGACCGCCGCCTTCCTCCGCGCCAGCGAAGGCGAACAGGGGGACGCACTCATCAACCGCCTGATGGCCGGCGACGAAGAGACCGCCCCCCCCAAGGCCGCCCAGGCCCCGGCCCCCGTTGCCGACACGGGCCCGGATGCCGGGCTCATCGGCGACCTGCTCGAATCCACCCAGGCGGCGCCCGCGCCCAGCGTGCCGGGCACACCCGCCGCGCCGGGCCAGACGGGACAGAAAGCGCCGCAGCCCCCGGTAGACGTAGACCTAGGCGTCATCGGAAACCTGCTGGGTGAACAGCGTCCGCCAGAGGACAAGCCGACCGGCGGGGGCGGGGGGGTCAGCCGCTGATGGGCGACCTGCTGGGCAAGTTGAACCGAGCGCAGCACTCGCGGCTGTTCAAGATCATCGCCACCGTACTGGTGCTGGTGGCCGCCGTCGCGACGGTTGCGACCTACGCGGTGGCGATCGCGCGCGAGCGCGAGAATCTGCCGTTCCAGCAGGTTCGAGAAGGCATGGAGCGCGACGTGCTCGCCGCCGCGGGGTTTGAAGCCCCGGCCGGCGACGCCGCGAAGCCCGATCCCGCCCGAGAGGCCGCCGCCAAGGCCCTGCGCGAGTCCGCCCAGACCATGGCGCGGAGCATCAACTCCATCCTCGAGCGCCGCCTGAGCCTGACAGCATTCGGCCTCGCCGTCGTCATGGCCGCCGCCATCCTCCTCACCGTCATCTGGCTTGGACTGGCGCTGACCTACCTGGCCATCCTCGCGATCGGCTCGGCGGTGTGCGTGCCCATGTTCATGTGGGGCTCGCCCTGGTGGCGAGGGCTGGCGACGTTCATCACCGGGGGGCTGGCGCTGGCCATGGCTTTCTCCGCCCTCGTGCAGGCGGCCCGCGTGGCGCTCTCGCCGGCGGGGCCGATCACCGCCATCGCCCACAACGTCATCAACGAGGCCGTCCGCCTCAAGATCTCGCTGGTGTTCGTCGTCATGCTCATCCTGGCGCTGGCGGCTCTGCCCGGCGCCCTCGACGCCGGCTCGCCCCTCCGCTACCGCGTGCAGGCGTTCCTGGCGTATGGATGCGAGGGGGCGTTCTGGATCATCGCGATCCTCGTCCTCTTCCTCTCCTGCGCCACCGTCGCTTTCGAGCAGCGCGACAAGATCATCTGGCAGACCATGACCAAGCCCGTCAAGCCCTGGGAGTACGTCCTGGGCAAGTGGCTCGGCGTCTTCGTCATGGCCGGCGTCCTCCTGGGCGTCTCCACCAGCGGCGTCTTCCTCTTCACCGAGTACCTCCGCAACCAGCCCGCGCAGGGCGAGATCCGCCCGTTCCTCCCCGGGGGCTACCAGCAGGGCGAGACCATCACACAGGACCGCCTGCTGCTCGAGACCCAGGTCCTCACGGCCCGCAAATCCATCGCGCCCAGCGAACCCGAACTCGACCCGCAGGGCGTCGCCAAGGAGATCGAGGCCCGCGTTCAGAAGGCCCGGCAGTCCGACCCGCTGTGGCTCGACACGCCCGACGCGCGTGCCGCGCTCCTCGCCGAGTTCCGCAAGGAGTTCACGGGCCAGTGGATGACCGTCGCGCCCGGCGACGGTCAGCGCTACGTCTTCAAGGGCCTCAAATACGCCAAGGACTCCTCCTCGCCCGTCACACTCCGCTTCAAGGTCAACGCCGGCGGGAACATGCCCACCGACACGTACAAACTCACCTTCGGCAGCGCGGGCATCCCCCCCTTCGTACTCGAAACCCGCCTCGATCAGTTCATGTCCGAGCCTCTTCCCCCGCTGGCCATCGAACTCGTCAAGGACCCCGTGACCGGCGAGATCGACGGCCAACTCACCCTCGATGTCTACAACGGCGACGCCTACCAGCAACTCGCCAACAAGGAATCCCTGACCTTCCCGGCCGGGGCGCTCGAGGTCTCCTTCCCCGTCGGTGATTTCCGCGCCAACTACCTGCGGGCCATGCTCATGCTGTGGCTCAAGCTCGGGTTCCTCGCCATGGTCGGGGTCGCCGCGGGCACGTTCCTGAGTTTCCCCGTCGCGGCCCTGACGGCCTTCGGCGTCTTCCTGTGCGCCGAGGGCGCGGGCTTCCTGGGTGAGGCCCTCCAGTCCTACGACGCCATGGACGGCACCGACTTCGTCTGGTACCGCGTGCCGATCGTCTATATCGCCCACGGCGTCACCCGGGTCTTCTGGTTCTACTCCAACCTCCAGCCCATCGAGCACCTGGCCGAGGGTCGCGTCGTCACCTGGCTCAACGTCGCCACCGCCACCGCGGTGATCGGGGGGCTCACCGGGGGCCTGTGGGCCCTTGGCGCGGCCATTTTCCGCAAGCGCGAACTGGCGATCTACTCCGGTCAGTAACACACTCGGGCTCGCTCCGCATTTCACGACTCACGTCCTCCCATGGTCCGCGACACAATCACCCAACTCGCCGCCGCCGCCGTCCTCGCCGCTTCCGCGGGCGGCTCGATCTACCTGACGGCGGATCTGGCCGCGTCGGCGGGCCGGAACGGGCTCACGTACACCGACAGTGTGACGGAGGGCACGCCCAAGGAGGTCGCCCTCGGCATCGCGATGGGCGCCTTCCGCGGGCTCTTCGTGAACGTGCTCTGGATGCGGGCCAACAAGGCCAAGGACCAGGGCAACTACTACGAGGCGATCGACCTGGCGCGGACGATCACCAAACTCCAGCCGCGCTTCCCCCGCGTGTGGGCCTTCCACGCGTGGAACATGGCCTACAACATCTCCGTCACCACCAACACCGCCTCCGAACGCTGGCAGTGGGTCAACAACGGGATCCGCCTGCTCCGCGACGAGGGCATCCCGGCCAACCCCAACGACCTGCTCATCCACCGCGAACTGGCGTGGATCTTCCACCACAAGATCCAGGGGTTCATGGACGACGCGAACCTCTACTACAAGCGCCGCCTCGCCGACGAGTGGACCGTCGTGCTCGGCCCACCCCGCCCCGCCGATCCCACCAAGCCCGCCGGCGGCGTCCGCACCCGCCAGCAGGCGACCGACGACGCGGTCGCGCAACTCACCCGCATCCTCCAAGCGCCCGAGACGATCGACCGCATCGTGGAAGCGACGCCGCGGGCGACCGAGGTGCTCGACAAACTCCGTCAGGCGGGAATCGATCTCCTCGTCCCAGCGGACCGCCTGCGTTTCCTGCGCGCAGTCGAAACGGGGCGGTCGCTCTTCCGCGTGCAGTCGAGCGTGAAGGGCCTGAACGTCGCGGTCTCGGGCGATCCCATACTGGAGATGCTGGGCGTGCAGGACTACGTCCCCGTGTGGGAGTTGCTGGTGCCGCATGTGCGCAAGCGCGTGCTCATCGACCAGTACCACATGGAGATCGAGCGGATGATCAAGTACACGGCCCGGTACGGGCCGATGGACTGGCGCCACCCCGCGACGCACGCGGTCTACTGGGCCCAGCGCGGGGTGGACGAGTCGCTCGAGCGCGTCACCGAGCAGACGCGGGCGGACTTCGACTTCGTGAACACCGACCGAATCGTCGTGCAGGCCGTGCAGGAACTCTACCGCTCGGGCACCGTGCAGTTCGACCTGCTCCGCCCGCAGTACTACCTGGCGATCCCCAACGCGTGGTTCATCCCGACGTACCGGGCGATCCTCGACGACCTGATGGAGCGCCAGCGCGTCCAGATGGCGACCAAGGGCGCCAACATGGACCAGCGGACCTTCAACCTGCTGGCCGCCGGCTACGAGAACTTCATGCGCGACGCGATCGCCTTCCTCTTCCGCCGCGGCGACAAGGCCGAGGCTCAGAAGACCAAGGACCGCCTGCTCGCCGACTACAAGCGCGGCCTGCTCAACAAGAACGACCCCGAACTCGAGCACCAACTCGAGCAGCCCCTCGAAGAGTTCGTCGTCGCGCAGATCAACGACCGCCTCACCACGCCCAACGTCGCGGTGCAGGAGATCAGCGGAGCCCTCTACGGCGCGTTCCTCACCGGCCTGCTCGCGGGCGACATGGACCTCTTCTCCTCGCAGATCGGCTACGCCAAACTCTTCCACCAGCACTACATGAAGGAGCAGATCCGCGACACGGGCGTCGACCAGCAGAAGGCCCGGATGGAGCAACTCCCGCGGGACTTCCGCGAGACCGCCGCTCAGATCTTCGTTGCCTGCGTCCAGAACACCGGCTACGAGGACGGCGCGATCATGTACAGCCGCGCGCCCGCGGACCTCCGCCAGTGGTCGTACGACCTGCTTGTCGAGTTCGTCAAGCCGGAGATCGATCAACTCGCCCAGGGCGGTCGCAGCCCGCCCTTCAGCCTGTGGTTCCCCGAGCCCGAAGGCGTCGAACTCGCGCGCCAGGCCCGTGCCGCCGCTGGGGCAGACCGGCCCCGGGCCGCCGAGCAGCAGGCCAAATAGCGCCCCAGGGTCGTCCCCTGCGCGTCCGAGAACCCGCTCTCGCGCCACGCGAATCTTGTCCTGTTGCGGCCCGCCTCGCCTCGGGAGGTAGACTGTGCCGAGCGGCGCCCGCTCCGCTCTTGCCCATGGACTTCTCCGACACCGCCACGCTCGTTGAGGCCATCGCCCGCAAGGACATGGCCACCGCGGCCCACACCTGGCGCGTGGCGCTCTATGCGCGGGCCATGGCGGAGCGCGCGGGGCTCGAGCGCGACGTCGTCGAGCGTCTGACCCGCGCCGCCGCCCTCCATGACGTAGGCAAACTGACCGTGCCCGACGAGGTCCTCCAGAAGCCCGGCCCGCTCACCCCCGCGGAGCGATCGCTCATGCAGCGGCACGCCGCCGACGGGCACGCCATGCTCCTGGCCGCGGGCGAGACCGACCCCCTCGTGCTCGAACTGGTCCGCCACCATCACGAACGTCACGACGGCACGGGCTACCCCGATCGCCTCGCGGGCGACGCGATCCCCCTCGCCGCACGCTACTTCGCCGTCATCGACGCCTTCGACGCCATGACGAGTGTCCGTCCGTACCGCATGGACGTCGGGCCGGAGGCCGCCGCCCGCGCACTCCGCGAACTCCGCGACCACCGCGGCGAGTGGTACTGCGCCGCCTCGGTCGACGCGCTCGCCTCGCTCGTTGAGGGCGGCACCGTCGCGTGGATCACCGCGTACCACAACGAAACGTGCCCGATCATGCTCCCGGGCGTGGCCCGCGCCGCCCGCCCTCCCGCCGCCGCTCGGTAGACTGCACACCGGACCCCAGGAAACCGCCCCCGCCACGGAGGTTGGCTCATGCCCGCCGCGCAGGCCGACAACCGATCTGACTCCCCCCCCGGCTCTCCGCACACCCGACGCCCGACCCGCCGCGCCGACGCCATGGCCCGCTGGGGCCTCTCCGCCATCGCCGCTGTGCTCATCGCCATCTGGCTGGCGGGCCAGTGGTACACCGCGATCCTCCGCACCCCCGCCCTCGCGAGCGGCTGGTTCGCCGCGGTGGGCATCGGCCAGGGGGCTTTCGTCGTCGGCTGGACTACCAAGCCCGAACTGGCGCGCCACGCGGGCGCCGCGCAACTCGCCCCCTCGGGCGCCGCCGACCATTGGCTCCCGCGCTTCGCCCACTCGCCCGCGGGCGTGCAGATCATCGCACCGGTCTGGATCCTTCTGGTCGCAACGGGCGCGCCCGCGGCGTTGCTCTGGGCCCGCGAGGTCCGCCGCCGCCGCTGGGCCCGTGCGGGCCGCTGCCACGCGTGCGGATATCCGATGCCCCCGGGCTCCGCCCACGCCGCGTGCCCGGAGTGCGGGAGGATCGCCCGAGCCGACCGACGCGCACCTCCTCCCAACGGTGTGGGGCCCCGACGCTTCGCCTTCGGTTGCTGCCGCTACCATCAACCGTGACCGACCAGTCCGAACCATTCAGCCTGGATCGCCGAGCATTCTCCGTGTCCGATCTCGACCAGCAGGGCGATGACGCGGCGTACTGGATCACTCGGAGCATCCGGGAACGCGTGGCGGCCCTCGAATACCTGCGACGGATGGCCTATGGCGAAGCAGCAACTGGCGCAAGACTTCAAAGAGTTCTTAGCGTTGCTCAACTCCGCGAGCGTTGAGTACCTCATCGTCGGCGGCTACGCCGTCGCCTCCCACGGCTACCCGCGTCCAACCGGCGACCTCGACATCTGGGTGGCTGTACACCCCGACACCGCAGCACGCCTCGCCAAGGTGTGTCATGCGTTCTGATTCCAGGCCGCGACGCCGGAGGTATTCGGCGAGCCCGGCAAGGTGATTCGGATGGGCAACCCTCCCGTGCGAATCAAGATCGTCACAGGCATCTCGGGCGTCAGATTCGAGGAGTGCATCCCTCGCGCCGTGTCCGCGTCGCTCGACGGCGTACCGGTCAAAATCATCGCTCTCGCCGACCTCATCGCCAACAAGAGGGCCGCCGGCAGGCACAAAGACCTCAGCGACATCGAGGCCCTCGAGCTCGCCCGTCGCCAGCCCCCACCCTGATGCCGCCCAGGACAGAGTCGTCCGCCGTCACGCCGCCCGCGCCCTACTTCAGCAACCGCTCCAGGAAGTGAATGTCCACGCCCCCGCGTTGGAAGTCGCTGTTCTCCATCAGCCTCTGGTGCAGCGGGATCGTCGTCTTGATCGGCTCCACCTTGAACTCCCGCAACGCCCGGCTCGTCCGTGTGATGCACTGGTCGCGGTCATCCGCGTGCACGATCAACTTCGCCACCATCGAGTCGTAGTGCTTCGGCACCACGTACCCCGTCACCACGTGCGTGTCCATCCGCACCCCGGGGCCCCCGGGCGGCTCCCACCGCGCGATCGGGCCGGGCTGGGGCATGAAGTTCCGCGCCGGGTCCTCCGCGTTGATCCGGCACTCGATCGCGTGCCCGTGGATCTGCACATCCTTCTGCCGATAGGGCAGCGGCTCGCCCGCCGCCACACGGATCATCGTCTTGACGATGTCGATCCCCGTGATCGCCTCCGTCACCGGATGCTCCACCTGCACGCGGGTGTTCACCTCGAGCATGTAGAAGTTCTGCTTCCCGTCCATCAGAAACTCGACGGTCGCGGCCCCGTGGTACTTGGCCCGCTGGATCAGCCGCACCGCCGCGTCGCACACCGGCTCGATCTTCCTGCGCTCCAGGTTGGGCGAGGGCGCCTCCTCGATGAGTTTCTGGTGCCGCCGCTGCACCGAACAGTTCCGCTCCCACAGGTGGATGGCGTGCCCGTGCTTGTCCCCGATCACCTGGATCTCGATGTGCTGGGCGTGCTCGAGGAACTTCTCGATGAAGACCGCGCCGTTGCCGAACGCCGCCTGCGCCTCGGCACTGGCCGCCTTGATGTTGGCCCGCAGCGTCACCTCGTTGTGGCAGACGCGCATCCCCCGCCCGCCCCCGCCGGCGCTGGCCTTGATGATCACCGGGTACCCGATCTTCTGGGCCACCCGCGCCGCCTCGTCCTCGTCCTCGATCGCGCCGTCCGACCCGGGGAAGATCGGCACCTTCGCCGCTTTCGCCGCGTTCTTGCACGCCACCTTGTCGCCCAGTTGCGCCATCGCCTCCGGCGTCGGGCCGATGAACTCGATCTTGCAGTCCCGGCACGCCTGCGCAAACTCCGCCCGCTCGCTCAGGAACCCGTACCCGGGGTGGATCGCATCGACGTTGGCCACCTCCGCCGCCGCGATGATCCGCGCGATGTTGAGGTACGACTCCTTCGCCGAGGCGGGCCCGATGCAGATCGCCTGGTCCGCCAGTTTCAGGTACGGCGCGTCCCGATCCGCCTCGGAGAAGACGCAGACCGACTCCACCCCGAGTTCCCGGCAGGCCCGGATCACGCGGAGGGCGATCTCGCCACGATTCGCAATGAGAATTCTTGAGAACATAAGAAAGGTGCCAAGATTCCGAGGTGTCGAGATGTCAGGGTGTCAGGCTTTCAAGGCGTCGAAGCATCCAGGTGCCGATCACGACCCACAGGTCGTGCTCAAGACCGATCAGGCCGGGGCCCAGGCTCGATCGCCCGAGCCTCGACACCTCGAAACCTCGGCACCTCGACACCTGCCGTCACGCCGGCTTCACCAGGAACAACTTCTGCCCGTACTCCACCGCCTGCCCATTCTGCACCAGCACCCGCTCGATGGTGCCGGCGACTTCCGCCTTGATCTCGTTGTACACCTTCATCGCCTCGATCAGGCAGACCGTCGTGTCCGGGCTCACCGTGCCGCCGGCGCTCACGAACGCCGGCGAGTCCGGGTTTGCCGCGGAATAGAACGTCCCCACCATCGGGCTCGTGATCGCCACCAAGCCCGCTTCGCTCTCTTGGGCGCCCGCGCCGCCCGTTCCTCCGCCGCCCGCGCCCGGGGCCGAACCGCCCGACGCGCCGTCCTCGCCATGCCCACCCGCCGCCGGCGCAGGCATGATCGCAACCGGGGCGTGATGCACCATCGGCACACCCGCCTGCGCGTATCCGCGCTTCACCGTGACGGTTTCTTCCTTGTCCTGTAGATTCAGTTCCGACAGATCGTTCTCGACCATCAGGCGGACGAGTTCCTTGAGTTTGCGAATGTCGATCATGCGGGGTATCCAGGGTCCTTCGATTCGAGCCGCGACGCCGCGGCTACCGCGTCGCCCAGGCAAGGTCCTTGGGCATCGAGCACAGATTCTCAGCGCCCCCCGGCGTGATCAGGTAGTCATCCTCAATCCGGATCCCCCCCACCCCCGGCAAGTAAATCCCGGGCTCGATCGTCACCACGTGCCCGGGCTGCAAGGCCGTGCCCGCCGCCATGTGCGACAGCCGGGGCTCCTCGTGCCCGTCAAGCCCGATGCCGTGACCCAGGCCGTGCCCAAAATGCTCCCCAAACCCCGCGTCGGTGATGATCCCCCGCGCGATCCCGTCAATCTCGCGGGTGGACACCCCCGGCTTCAGCGCCGCCGCGGCGGCCTCGTGAGCCTCAAGCACGATCGCGTACGCACGCGCAAGTTTTGCGGGCCACTTCCCCCAGCAGAAGACCCGCGTCATGTCCCCGTGGTACCCCGCGTACGTCGCCCCCCAATCCACGAGCAACGGTTGGTTGCGGCTCAGTTTCGCCGGTCCGGGCCGGTAGTGCGGATGCGAACCGTTCCCTCGGGCCGCGATGATCGTCTCAAAACCGGGCTTCGGTGAACCGCCGGATTTCATACCCCATTCAAGGTGCCCGGCGATCTCCAACTCGCTCACGGTCCCCTTTGCGACCCCCCGGCCGATCCATCGCAGCGTCTCGGCCAGCGCGGCTTCCTGAATCGCGATGGCTCGACGGATGAGCGCGATTTCATGCTTGTCCTTCACGGCACGCTGTGCCGCGAGCAGGCCCGAGGTTGCCTGAAACCGCGTTCGCGCCCCCGCCTTCTGACACCCCGATCTGAGGGATTCCATGAGTCCGACCGTCATCGACTCGGCTTGGACGCCGACGGTCTCACTGCGGGCCTCGGCCAGCTTCGCGATGACCGCGTCGGTCATGGGGCCGGTGCGGATGACGACCTCCCAGTCGCGGTCGAGGGGAGCCAGTTCTTCCTGGTAGCGGAAGTCAGAGATGATGACGGGGCGGGGAATGGCGGGCCCGAGGAGGGCGTAGGAATCGCCGCCGTGGAAGCCTGAGAGGTAGCCCACGTCGTTGAAGTTTGTGACCAGGATCGCGTCAAGGCCCTGTGAAGCGAGGGCGCGGTGGAGGGTCGCGCGGCGTGCGGCGAGGTCCGGCGCGCGGGGCGCGGGCTTCTTCGGGCTGGCCTTGGTCGCGGGCATGGGCCGAGATGATACCGCGAACCGGCGTGGATGGGGGGAGGATGGGTGCGGATCGACCCCGTTCGCGGGGTAATCCCCGAAAGTCGGGTCTGGGGACCAGCGGACGCGTGCATGGCCTGTGGGGAGCGAGTAGGCTGTCGCGATCGGAAGGCGGGGGCGAGGGCGGGGGCGGGGAGGCTGCCGGGGGGCTTTGGAGCGACTATGTCGGAACACGCCGCCGGAGGGGGGGACCAACAGTCGAGCCTGCGTCAGTTGACGCCCGAGCAGTTGGCGAGCATGACGCCCGAGGAGAAGGACGCCTGGTGGTACCGGAACGTGTACCGGGGCGACCGGATGCCGCAGTTGACGCTGCGGGCGGTGCTGATGGGCGGGATCCTCGGGATGGCGATGGCGGCGTCGAACCTGTACACGACGCTGGCGATCGGCTGGGCGTTCGGGGTGGCGATCACGGCGTGCGTGATGTCGTACGTCATCTGGAACGCCTTCCGGGCGCTCACGGGCAACCGCTTGAGCCAGATGTCGGTGCTCGAAAACAACTGCATGCAGTCGACGGCGTCGGCGGCTGGGTACTCGACGGGCTCGACGCTGGCGACGATGTTCGGGGCCCTGTTGCTGCTGGCCGAGCCGGGCCCGGGGCAGACCAACGCGGACATCAAGAACTGGTCGATCCAGCCGGTGTGGGTGGTGGTGACGTTCACATTCCTCACGGGCCTGCTGGGGGTGTTCCTGGCGATCCCGCTGAAGAAGCAGATGATCAACCACGAGCAGTTGCGCTTCCCGAGCGGGATGGCCAGCGCCGAGACGCTCACGAGCCTGTACAGCGCGTCGGCGGAGTCGCTCAAGAAGGCGTACGTGCTGCTGACGGGCATTCTGGGCGGGGCGGTGGTGGGGATCCTCAACACGGGCGAGGGCACGCTGAAGTTCCTCGACCGGGGTTTCGAGGCGATCAAGAGCGTGCTGGGGTTCGGGGTGCGCCTGCCGGAGATGGTGCCCCACGACGGGTTCGCCAAGTACCACGGGGTCGCGCCGGCGGCGTTCGGCTTCGAGTCGAGCGTGCTGCTGATCGCCGCGGGGATCATCACGCGGATGCGGGTGTGCCTGTCGATGTTCGCCGGGTCGGCGCTGCTCTACTGGGTGGTCGGGCCGTGGCTGCTGGAGAAGGACCTGACGGTCGCGGGGACGGGCTGGGTGCTCCAGAACGGGCAGTACGTCTACGACAAGGCGTCCCGGCTTCCCGACGTGGTGCGGAACATCGACCTCAACGCCGGCGGGAACGTGCTGCGGTTCACCGTGTGGTCGCTCTGGGGCGGGACGGCGGTGATGGTGTTCGCGAGCCTCACGGCGATCGCGCTCCAGTGGAAGACGGTGGCGCGGGCCTTCACGGGCCTTGGCAAGGCCAAGCAGGAAGCATCGCACGAGTTGGCGGAGATGAAGTCGATCGAGGTGCCGACGAGTTGGATGGTGATCGGCCTCGTGCCCATCACCATCGGGATGATCATCGTGCAGGTGGTGGCGTTCCATATCACCTGGTGGGCGGGGCTGATCGCGGTGGGTATGAGTTTCTTCCTGTCGCTGGTGGCCTGCCGAGCGACGGGCGAGACTGATACCACGCCCATCGGCGCGATGGGCAAGGTGATGCAGTTGCTCTTCGCGGTGCTGCACCCGGGGCAGATCGTGCCGAACCTGGCGTCGGCGGGCGTGGCGGCCAACAGCGCCAGTTCCGCGGCGGACCTTCTGACGGACCTCAAGAGCGGGTACCTGCTTGGCGCGAACCCGCGGCGGCAGTTCCTGGCGCAGTTCTTCGGGGTGTTCTTCGGGACGCTGGTGGTGGTGCCGTTCTGGTACCTGATGGTGCCCACGAAGGAGGCGCTGGAGAAGTTCGCGGCCCCCGGGACGCGGCAGTGGGAGGCCGTGGCGCGCGTGCTGACCAAGGGGATCGACCAGCTCCCCGAGTCGGCCAAGTGGGCGATCCTGATCGGGGCATGCCTGGGTGTGCTGCTTCCGGTGATGGAGCGTTTGCTGCCACCCTCGGCGAGGAAGTTCGTGCCCTCGGCGATGGGCCTGGGCCTGTCGTGGGTGATCCCGTTCAGCAGCGCGATGGGCTTCCTGGTGGGGGCGATCGCGGGCTGGCTGTGGGAGATGGCCGACCGGAAGCGCGCGGTGCTCTACGGCGTGGCGCTGGCGTCTGGGCTCATCGCGGGCGAATCGCTCATCAAGGCGATCATCGCGATGCTGGCGACGGCGATCGGACTGATGAGCGGCCCCGGCACGCCGTGAGCGCGAAAACGGTCAGTCGAAAGCGAGAACAATCGGGGGGGGCGGGGCGAGGGCGCGGCGCGCCTGCGCGAACCACTCCCGCACGTCGAGCCCCATGAAGGGCGCGTCGGCGGGCGTGGTGTCGAGGACGGGCGCGAGATTGGCCGCGGCGCGATCGAGCAGGCGGGCGGTGCCGTCGAGTTGGCCGGCCTCGTGCTGGATCGCGGCGGCGGCAACCTGAATGAGCGCGCGAAGGAATCTCGCGGCGTCGGCATCAGCGTGGAGGCTGCGCCAGGCTTCCTCCCACGCTTCGTGCGCTTCCCACCAGTATCCGAGATTGAACAGGTCGCACCCGGCGAGGTAGGGCTCGCAGTCGCGCCAGCCCAGCGGGAGCGTCCACGCGCCGGGACGCGGGGCGGGATGCGCGAGGCCGAAGGAGTGGCCCCGCGGGTCGGTGACGGGGTGGGGTGTGCGGCCCGGGCGGTGGGCGTAGGGCGGGAGCGATCGGCTGGCGTAACGCGGCGCGTCGGGCACGCCCGAGGCTAGCGACGCCGGGGGGGTGCGGAACTGGGGGCGTGCGGTTGACTGGCCGCGCGCATGAAAGACCCGGTCGGGCTTTGGGCCCGGCCGGGTGCGTCTCGCTCAACTCGACTGGTGGGCGCGCCGGATCAGGCGGCCTTGCGGGCGAAGCGGTTGCCGGACTTGAACGTGCGGTTGAAGTTCTTGCCGGCGTTCTTGAAGGCCTTCTTGAAGGTCTTGAAGTTGAAGTTGCTGGTGTTGGACTTGGCGTTCTTGGAGAACTTCTTTGCCGAGGGGGACTTGCGGGTCTTCTTGGCGAAGGCGCTGAACTTCGGGGTGTTCTTCTTGTTGGCCTTGGCAGAGCGGTTGAAGGCGGGCTTGCGGGTCTTCTTGTTGAACTTGGAGGCGCGGCGGCCGGAGGTCTTGGGAGACCGGCGGGCGGAGGGGTTGCGGCGGTTGGTGCGCTTGGTGCGGTTGCTGCGACGGTTGCTGCTGGAACGGGGCATCATCGTGCTCCTTCTGAGGGGCCGGAAGGGGCCCCGATCGTGGTCGTGCCGGAGTCCGTTCCGGCGTGGGGCGGGTTCGTCGCAACGCGCGACGGTGAGCCCCGTGGCGGGTGGCATCGGTTGATCGGGAGGGTCGGATAAGTGATCCTCGGGTTTTTTTTGAGGGGGAGCGCGGGGGGCGGGCGGGGGGTGGACGGGATCGGGCCGTAGGATGAGCGCATGGCGGACAGATCTCCGGGCGCGCGTGGCTCGCTGATGCGGAACCTTGGTGCGTTCTTCGGGCACATCGCCCGCGCGGTGCGCGAGCCGGTGGAGCGCGAGGAACTGCGGCGGGACCGTGCCGAGCAGCGCGTGCCTGTGCCGGGCGGCACGGTGACGCTCCGGCGCACGGTGGTCGAGGAGATCGAGGTCCGACCAGGGGAGCCAAGCCATGAAGCGCGCAACGTTCACGTCGGTGATCGGGAGTAGGGCGGCGAGGGCGGTGTTCGCGGCCGCGTTGGCGCTGGGGGTGTTCGCACTGGGCGGGTGCCGGGGAGGCGATCAGATCGCGCTGGTGAACGACGCTCAGGTGACGGTCGAAGTCGCTGAGAGCAGTGTGCCGGCGGGCGTTGGGGGCGGCGGCGGGGGCGGAGCCACGAAGACTGGGACGGTGTGGACGCTGGGCCCCGGGGGGGCCGCGACGGTGACACGCGAGACGACCGACGCCTCTTGCACGGGGCGCGTGACGCGGTACAGCGTGCGGACGCTGCCGACCGGCACGCCCCGGTGGTTCGAGTTGCCCGCGATCGGGTCGTACCTGATCCGATTCTCGGGGGCCGGCGCGACGGGTGAGGACCTGGCGATCAAGATCGAAGAGCGCTCAGGGCCCGCGCAGCGCGACGCCCAGGACCGGCAGGTGCGGGAGATCATCGACCGCCCGACAACCTTCGAGCCCGCGAGGCGGTGAGGCTGGGGCGCGGCATACGGGGCAACTGCGCGAGTGCCCGGCCTCGGGCCCATGACTCGGCCGATGACCGGTGGAACTACACCACGGGCCTGGAGGGGCGCATCCCGCCGCCGACGGGCCCGGGCCCACCGCCACCACCCATGCCTGTCGGCCGGGGGCCTCTGAACCCGCCGCGGGCGCCACCCGGCCCGCCACCACCCCCACCACCACCGCCGCCCCCCGGGCCGCCGGGCCCGCGTCGGGGCCGGATGGCACCGGTCTGTTCGGGGTGTTCGCCGGCGTCGCGGAGTTGGCGCTCGTAGCGCTCCTTGTTGAAGCGGTGGTCCATGAGGAACTCGATGCGGGCGAGTTTGTCGCGGCCGAGTTTCTTGGCGATCTCCTGGCGCGCGAAGGTCAGGTTCGTGCGCCGCGAAAGGTGCGCCAGGACCATGGTCTGGCACTCGCACACGCGGATCCACTCGGCGATGTCGTCCAGGTGCAGGTGCATGCCGATCTTGGCGCGGTCCTTGTGGTCGCCCTCGAAGAAGGTGCACTCGGCGATGATGATCTGGGCCTTGCGGACGTCCTCCCGCACCAGGTGCGGGCCGGGGCCGGTGTCCATGAGGTAGGCGATGAGGGGGATCTCGAGGACGCGGGTGATCTGCTCCCCGCGGTCCTTGAGTTCCATGAGTTTCTCTTGCGGCAGGCCCACAAGATCGGGGCGGAGTTTGGAGCGCTTCTCGACGATGACATAGCCCATCGTGGGCACGGTGTGCTCCACCGTGAACGCCCGGAGGAACAGGTTGTTCTTGACCTCGACCATCCCCTCGGGCTCGAGGGGGATCAGGTTGAATGGGGTCTGCTGGCGCTCGAGATCGACGTAGCCCTCCATCATCCGGCGGATGGCGGGGGCGATGCGCGCGTCGCAGACGATGTTTCCAGTGCCCATCCCCTGGAAGTGCCGCTGGGAGCAGTAATACGCCAGCCCGCCGATGTGGTCCATGTGCCCGTGGCTGATGGCGACGAACTTGCTCGACAGCATGGCCCGCGGGCAGACGCCCAGATCGAAGCCCACGTCGAGTTCGGGGATGTGGACGGCCGTGGCCTCGCCGGCGATCGACGTGCCGACGATGCGGTAGGGTGGGAGGTACAGGAACCCGAGGGACGACTCGCGCGGCGGGGGCTTGGGGGTCATCGCGGGAAACTCCGGGGCGGGGCGGTGGCCCGGCCAGGGGTGTGCAAGCGGAGAGAACGCCCGGGCCCGCCGTGGCATCACGGTCGAGCGGGCAGGAGATGAAGATGTTAGACCGCGCCCGTTCCGTCGGGGCGGGGGAGCCAATGTGTCTGAGGGCGGGGGCGGGGCCGGGGGGTGGGGGTGAATACGCTTGGCCCGGTGTCCCCCATCGCCCAGCACGACCAACGCGCGTCCGAAACCGATCCAACTCCGGAGACCCCGCCCCGGGGGTCGATGGCGCCACCATCATGCCCGGCGTGCAAGGCCGACCTGTCCGAAGCGGCTCGGCGGCGCGGGCCCCAAGCCGACGGAGCGAATCCCAGCGACACCGGCACCTGCGAAGCCTGCGGGGCCACGTTCGAGTGGTACCGTCTCGCGCCCTATCCGACACCGACCGCCAAGACGTTCCGCGGCCTGGGGCCGACGGCTGTGCTCGGGGCGGTCTGGACGGCCTCGCCCGCGGTGCTGGGCGGGTTGCTCGTGGCGTATCTGCCGTGGGTCGCGGATCAACTCAACTCGCTGGGCCCTTGGGCGTGGCCGGCGTACGTCGTCCTCTTCATCGTGTCGGCGGGAGTGGGGTTCCTGCCAACCTACGGGCAGTCGATCCTGGGCGGCTGGGCTTTCGGGTTCGCGCTGGGGTTCCCCGGGGCGATGCTGGGATTCGTGGGAGGATCGGTGATCGGGTACTTCATCGCCAGGGGCGTCTCCCGCGAGAAGGTTCGGCAGGTGCTCGACGCCAACCCCAAGGCGCGGGCGGTGCGGAACTCGCTCATCGGCCGGGGGTTCTGGCGCACCGCGGGCATCGTGACCCTCATCCGCGTGCCGCCCAACTCGCCCTTTGCCCTGACGAACCTGGTGCTGGCGTCGTCGGGCGTTCGGCTGCTGCCCTACATGATCGGGACGGCGATCGGAATGGCGCCGCGGACGGGCATCGCGGTGTTCATCGCGGCGGCGGCCCACGTGGAAGGCGCCACCAGCATCAAGGACGTGCTGGAGCAACGGGAGTGGTGGGTGTGGGCCCTCGGCGTGGGGACCGTCGCGGTCGTCGTCGCCATCCTCGCGTGGCTGGGGAACCGTGCGATCGCACGGGTGACGGGTGACGGGGGCAAGTGAGGGGATCGCGGGAGCGTGGCAGTGAGATCGGGTTCGCGATCTTGATGTCCCGGGTTGATTGGGCGGGGCCGAATCGCACCGAGGTCGGCGGATGGGCCAACCTCGGTGGCACGCCGGAGCCGGACATCAGTGCCACCCTGCCGCCGGAGTGGGCCCCCCGGGGGTGGCCTCGTCGCCTTTGTCGACGGCTTCCTGGGATGTACACTCGACGTATGGCACCTTACACGCGCTGGCTCGTGGTGATTGCGATTGCTCTCATGGCCGGGTCAATGCCGAGCCGCGCACAGTCGATCAGGCTGTTCTTCGACCCCGTGGGCGCGGGCGAAATGGAGAACAGACCCGCCACACCGCTTTCGTACACCAACCCGAGCGTCGCTGCGCACGGGAACGGCTCGGCGCGTCTCTATCTCTATGCCGAGATGGCCGAGCCGATGCAGTTGTGGGACAACATCTCCGTGAATCTCCGCGTGACCGGCGCGGGCGAGATCACGGGCTGGCACTTCTACAACCGCATCATCCCCGTGGGCGGAGCGACGCTGATCCCCCGCTGGACGGCTCTACAGAATCAGATGGCTACGGGCGTGTCGACTCAGTTCGCCCCCTGGATCGGGAGTGTTTCGTTCGGCTGTCCGCACCTGGGTGTCAGAAATGGGTCACCCCAAGACCCGCTTCACGATCGCCTGCCCGCTCAAGACGGCAGCCCCTTCGGTACCGTGCTTCTCGGCTTTGTGGATGTTCGCCACACCGGGGGCACGAATCCCGCGCAACTGCGGCTTGAGACTGGGCCGCAGGGCACTGTGCCCTCCAATGGCAACTTTACTTTTGGCATTCAGTTCGGCTACAACGACGCGATGGTCCCCGCCGCGGCCGCTAACGCCACCTCGGCAATCGCGGACGCCTTCATCCTGCCGCCGATTGTCGGCGCCGATCACACCGAGATTGAACCCAACAACACGAAACTCCGCGCCACGCCCGTGATCCCGATCCAAAGCGGGCAGAGACTCCGCGGTCGCACGACAGGCAATCTGGCAGGCGCGGGCGAAGCGAGTGCGGACTACTGGCTCATCGGATCGCCGCCCGAGGACTTCGTGCGCATCTATAGACATCGACTGGCCCTCGAGAGCACGACGCCCGGCCACACGCTGACCATGCGCGGCCACTTACAGGGAAACGGGTTCATCGATCGTGGCTCCGATGCGACCATCGCGACCGCCGTTGCGTCTACCAACCCGCCGCGGCACATCGATTGGTACTCGTTCGGGCGGCGCGAGATGGCCTACTTTCGCGTCGTCGGCACCTCCACGACCACCTCGCATTACGATCTGCTGTACTCGCGCACCCCGGTTACACCAGTCAGCCTCGGCTCGTTTGTCGAAGGCACGATCACAATCAGCACCCACGGGCAGGGGCACTCCACGGACACGGACCTCTGGCTCTACGACGCGCATCTCCAGGCCATCCCGCTCGCCGGGAACCAGCACACGCCGCTCGGCAATCGCGCGACGCTCACCCGGCTCCTCGCGCCCGGCGTGTACTATCTCGCGCTCTCCACGAGCAACTTGGCCAACGACCAAGGGCAGCCCGCTGACGATGCGCTTCCCTTCGACCCGGTCACCGACTTCCCCGGCATCGTGCTCAACTCAACCACGAGCACGGGCCAGAACCTCGCGTTCGCCATTACAGACGCCAACCGAACCGCGACATTCGCCGCGTCCCACTCCGAACCGTTCTTGGTCTACTGGGGCCAGTTCCAAGTCCTCCCGGGCTGCGGGGTGGACTTCAACGGGGACCTCAACATCGATCCCGATGACCTGGCCGACTACATCGCGGCGTACTTCGGGGGGTGCTGACACGGGCCGGCGAGGCCCTCAGCCCTCCAGGCTGCAGCACGAAGCGGAAGGGTGAAGCCCCGGCTGGCACCCGCCGCCGCAGCGTCCCGGCGCGGGCCGGGGGTTGGGGCACTATGATCGGGCTCCTTCAGGAGTCACCCCATGGGTTCAGTGTCGTCGCGTCTTCGCCTGCCCTTGTTCCTTGCCGCTGCGGGCCTGATCGCGGGCGCGGCCCTGACCTCGGTTGCCGTGCCGGCGGCGCTGCGCGGGGTGCCGGCCAGCGCGGTGATCGCGACGGTGGACCTGGAACAGGTGATCAGCCAGTTGAGCGAGAAGTCCACGGCGGAGGCGTCGCTGAAGGCGTACTCCGAGTCGCTCCAGGGCGAACTGGACCGCCTGAACGGGGAGATCAAGAACCAGGAGAGCAAGATCAGCGCGCTCGACGGCCAGGCGAAGAAGGACGCGGTGGTCAAACTGATCGAACTGAAGGCCAACGGTAAGGTGAAGGCCGAGGTGTTCAGCGCGCTGGTGGACCAGCGTCGGGGCGAGGTGTTCAAGACGCTCTACGAGAAGATCTCGGAGACAGCGCAGCGGCTGGCGAAGCAGTCCGGGTACACCATGGTGATCGTGAGCGATGAGCGGGTGCGGGTGCCGGCGGGCCCGAGCCAGGACATCGAGCGGACGATCTCGCTCAAGCGGTTCGTGTACGTGGACAAGGCGCACGACATCACGGGCGACCTGATCACGCTGATGAACAGCGAATACAAGGCCGGCCCGGCGACGCCCGCCGCGGGCGCCGGCGGGAACCGGTGACAGCGAACGCCCTCGAGCCGTCCGCGAGAGGAGCCGGGGCGCGAGGCCAGACATGAGCACACCAGGCACAGCCAGCGTGGGGGCGGCGCCCGCGCACACCGCGGCGAGCATCGCGGCTGCGCTGGGGGCGGAGATGACCGGCCACGGCGACGCGGTGCTTTCACGGCTGAACACGATCGACGCGGCCGGGCCCCACGAGATCACCTTTGTGCGGTCCAACCGCTACGCCTCGGCATGGGCCGCATCGCGTGCGGGGGCGTGCATCGTGTCCAAGGACATCGTGCTGCCCGAGCGACCCTCGGGCGCGCCCGCGGCGATCATCCGCGTGCCCGACGCGGACCTGGCGCTGATCCAGGTCATCCGCATGTTCAGGCCCGAGGACCCTGCGCCCCACGCGGGCATCCATCCGACGGCGGCGGTGGGGCCCGGCGCGATTGTGGACCCGACGGCCCACGTCGGCCCGATGTGCGTGGTCGAGGAGGGGGCGACGATCGGCCCGCGGGCGATCCTGCGCGCCAGCGTCACGATCCGGCGCGACGCGCAGGTGGGCGAGGACTCCGAACTCGAACCGGGCGTCGTGATCCACGATCGGAGCACGATCGGGAAGCGCTGTCTGATCCACTCCAACGCGGTGATCGGGGCCGACGGGTTCGGCTTCCGGCCCAGCCCCGACGGGCGGGGCGTGGTCAAGATTCCGCACGCGGGGATCGCGGAGATCCACGACGACGTGGAGATCGGCGCGTGCTCGTGCGTGGACCGCGGGAAGTTCGGGCCGACGGTGATCGGCGCGGGAACGAAGATCGACAACCTCGTGCAGATCGCCCATAACGTGCGGATTGGGCGGGGGTGCCTCATCGCCGCCAAGACCGGCATCGGGGGGAGCACGCTGATCGGCGAGGGGGTGATGATCGGCGGGGGCAGCGCGATCGCCGACAACATCACCATCGGTCCGATGGCCCGCATCGGGGGCGGTGCGGCGGTGATGCAGGACGTGCCCGCGCGCGAGGCCTGGCTCGGCTATCCCGCCAAGCCCCGCATGAAGTTCTTCCGCGAAGTCTCTACGCTCGCCCGGCTCGTGGGCGTGCCTCGCGAGTTGGGTGGGCGACGCACGTCGGGTGCCTGAGCGCGGGTGACCATGATCATGCCGCCAGGTCGAGCCCGGCCCGCGGCTCGGGCGCGATGCGTCTCGGCGCGGGCCGCCGGGCGTCATCTTTCGCGTAGCGCGTCACCCACTGGTACCGCTCGGCGAGCGCCTCGGCGGCTTCCCGCTCCAGCCGTTGTTCCTCTCGGCGGCGCTGATCTCGGGCTTCCTTCTCACGGCGCTCGGCCTCGGCCGCCTCGCGCTGCTCGCGTGCCCGCGCGGAGCGTTCGATGGACTCATCCACCACGCGGCCGATCGTCTCCGCGGCCTGGGCGCGCGTCACCGCGCTTTGCAGTCGGGGATCAACCTGGGCCGGGTCGGCATCCATGATGGCTGGTGCTTGGCCGGGGCAGGTCCGAGAACACGGCGAGCGGGTCCGGAGCCACGGTCAGCCGAACCATCGGCTCGCGAGCGAGCCAACTGAAGGAGTCCGCAGGCCCGATCCGAGGGGCCGTCGGCAGGTGATACCCTTGAGCATGACTACGCCAGCCCCCGCCGTCCCGAGTGCCGGAACTTCAGCGACCCGGGCGGACGTGCTCGCAGAGGCGGTGCTGGCGTCGAAGATGCTGCTTTCGCGCTACCTCGTGGGCTTCAACGACGTGACGCACGTGCGCCAAACGCCCGACATGCCCAACCACGTGGCTTGGTCGCTCGGACACTGCGCCCTGACGATGCACCGCGTCGCGGAGAAACTCGACGGCAAGCCCCTGCCCGAGTGCGACTTCGTGACCGGCGGTGCCGACGGCCCCCGGGGGTCGCGCGACCGGGGCGTCTTCCATGCTGACGCGGTCGCGTTCGGCAGCATCCCCGAGGAGCGGCACGACCGGTTTCCCACCCTGGCGCGCTGCGTGGAAATCTACAACGCCGCGTGCGATCGGCTCGCCTCGGCGATCCGAAGCGCGCCCGACGCGCGGCTCGACGAGGTCGTGCCCTGGGGGCAGGGCACGACCACCCTGTGGGCCCTCGCGCTCCGGATGCTCTTTCACAACGGGTTCCACACCGGGCAGATCGCCGACCTGCGGCGCGCGCTGGGGTTCAAGTCGATCTTCGCGTAACGCGCCCGACGAGATGCCGAGCCCTTGCGCTACTTGGGCGCGGGTTCGGGCTCGCGGCGCGGCTGCCCGCCGACGGGCTGGTGAGCCGGATCCGCGGGCGGCTCGATCGCCGGTTGGGGCGACTGGCCGGCCTGTGGGCTTGGGCCGGGAGTCGCCGCGATGGCGTGAGCCGGGGGCTTGGGGTGGTGCGAATCCGGGTCACCGCTCGCCGCGGCGTGGGTCCCCACGGGCGGTGAAGCCTGGCGGCCTCCGTTCACCGGGGGCAGGATCAGCCAGATGGCGCCGACGGCAAGCACGAGCCCCGCGGCGCAGGACAGGCCCAGATTCAGTCGCAGCGCCTGGCGTGCCGCGGCACGGGCCCTCACGGCCTCCATGAACGGCGCGGGCGGCGCGGCCTCCGCGTCGAGGATCATCTCCTCGCCCAGCCGACGAAGTTGACGTTCCAGAAGTTCAGCCACGGCCAAACCCCCCACCACCCCCAGCACCACCCCCACCACCCCCACCACCCCCACCACCCGGGACCGGCTCAAGAAGTTGGATCGGCGGCGTGTTGGAATCGTCGCGATCGCGCTCCCCCACTGCCCTGCGCAGCGAACTGATCCCCGCGCGATAGCGCGAGGCCAGCGTGTTGCGGTTCTCGCCCAGCACCTGGGCCATCTGGTCGAACGTGAGGTTCGCGACGTGCTTGAGCAAGATGGTGTCGCGCTGAGCCTCGGGAAGGGCGTCGATCAGGTCGCGCAGGTCGGGCGGCACGGCATCCGCGCTCGCTGCGGCCTGCCAGATCACCCGGCCCTCCGTGGCGCGCTGCACGCGGGCGCGGCGCCGCGAGTTCTCCCGGATGTGGTTCAGTGCCGCGTTCCGCGTGAGCCTGGAGAGCCACGCCGCGACGTCCTCGACCTCGCGGATGACCCGGGCATCGAGGCTGAGCAGGCGGACAAAGACACCCTGAACGACGTCCTGGGCCGTCAGCGTGTCGCGTTCACGGAGCACGGTGCAGGCGAGGGCGATCATGCGGGAGCCGAAGCGCCGCCACAGCGCGCCAGCGGCCTCTGGACAACCCCGGTGCGTTTCAAGAAGCAGTTCGTGATCGGCCGTCGGCATGGGTGTGCCCGTGTGCCCCCGGATCGAGTGTACCCCCTCCCGAGCGGATCGCCAGATCCGCCTGCCGCCCGAACCACCTATCGGCAACCGAACTGCCATCGCACTACAGAGACACCGGAAGCACGGTCCCGTGTGAAGGCCAGGAGGGCGCCGACGGTTCAGCGGTCCGCGGCGGCGGCCTTGGGGAAGTGCCGCTCGGCCCAACGCGAGAGGGCGTAGGAAGCCGCCAGGAGCACGGACCACCCCGCAGTCGAATAGAAGAGGAACATGGCCAGGCCGATCCCGCCGGTTGGGAAGTCGAATCGGGGTTCGCCTTTCCAACCCCCGCGGTTCATTCCGCCCTCGGTCGCTACTGCCGCCATCACGACGGGGTTGGGCGCGATCACCAGCGAGACCAGGTGCATCGAAGGTCGCTCGGATCGATCCATCTGGAGGATGGCCGCCGCGAGCATCGACAGCATGGGCAACACACCCCATAGTCCGGCGGCGACGACGAGCGTCCAGATGGTCGCGGGCGTGCTCCGCCTGAGCCACAGGCTCATCGCCACGCCGAGCGAGGCCAGGAACACAACCGCATAGACGAAGTTCACCATGACTACGGCGGCGGCAATCGGGTGCATCGTCCCGGCGAGCGTCACCACGCCGAGATGGACCGCGACGAAGGCCGGGATCATCCATTGGCGACGGACAAGGCCGAAGATCTTGCCCCGGATGATCTCCCGGGGCGTGAGCGGCGTGGTGAGCAGGGCCGACCAGGTGCGCGACTGCACTTCGCCCGCGATGGTCCCGCCCGCGGCGGCGGCGGTGTGGATCGCGAGGATGACGATCGAGATGCACACAAGCGGGATCGCAAGACCCTCCTCCCTCGCGCCCCCGTTGGCGTACGCGAGTGCCATGCACAGGCCCGCGCCAAGGGCGACGACGAGGGCGATCAGCGGCGCGCCGAACGGGGCTTGGCGCGTCTCGCGCCACAGGACTGGCGCGTCACCCACGGTGCGGGTCTCGGCCCGCACGGGCAGAGCGAAGGCGAAGCCCAGCACGACGGCCCACGCCGCAAGGATCATCGGAGGGTCATAGGCGTCGTCGCTCGTCAGCCCGACGAAGACGAAGAGCACAAGGATCGCCGCCGCGACAATCCCGATAATGATACGGGCAAGCGTGGAACGGCGCCACGTCGCGATGGTGGCTCGGAGCCGCTGTCGCACTGTGGGGCCGGCGCGCCCAAGACGTGACGCCCCGGCCTGCGGAGCGCCGAGGGAGAAGGTCGCGCCGGCGGGCGTCTCCGCTGCCTCCCGCACCAGCACCCGGCGGAGTTGCCACGCCGCGATGACGCACACCACCCCGCCCGCGACGATGTTCCCGACCGTGACGGTGATCCACATCCCGGGGCCGCCGAAGGGCATGCCGCGGCTCGCTTCGGGGATCGTGAGCATGAGCATCGCAAAGAAGGTGGTCAGGACACTGGAAGCGTCCACCAACGGCCCGAGCCCGAGGCGCGGGTAGTAGTTGGCGACGCCCCAAAGGATCAACGGGAGGAAGTTGATCACGAACATGAACAGGAACGCGCTGGCCGCTGCCGACCAAGGCTTCTTTGCGTGCACGGAACTCCACGCGCCCAGGGACGCGGCGAGGAACCCCGCGGAGGCCGTCAGCGCTGTCACGCCCGCGATGAGTTCCACATCCAGCCCACCGAACGCTCGCAGCGCGAGCATGAGGGGCGCGGCGATGAGCATGAGGATCGTGAGTTGCACCAGCCGACTCAGCACGCCGGCCCAGATGATGTGCAGCGCCGGGATGGGCGACGTCGCGAGGGCCGAGATGGTGCGGTTGCGCTTCTCGTCGCACACCAGCGGCCCGGTGAGGACGGGCGCGACGAGGACGACCGCGGCGAGTTGGAACCACGCCAGCGCCGCGGCGATCAGCGGGGCGAGGTTCTGGAACTGCTGGAGCCGCGATGCGCCCGTCACGTGCCGCGCGTCCACCACCTGGGCCATGTAGAACATGGCACAGAAGACCAGCAGCGCCAGCGCGTAGAGCGCCCGCGTCCAGTAGGTGCCCTTGCGTCGGCCCAGCACGCGCATATCGCGCTGGAACACCGGCCCGAGGAACAACTCCACGGGGTTGAGCGATCTCGCGATGGCGGCAAGACGATTGGGCATAATGAGGCGGGACCGGCTAGTTCAGGGCCCCCTTGGTGAGGCGGAGGAACGCGTCCTCCAGTTTGATCGGCCGCGGCGTGAACGACGCGATCCGCGCGCCCTGCGCGATCAGCCGCTCGATGATGAAGTGGTGCGAGTGCGCGCCCGGGTGCAGGTCCACCAGGATCGTCTGCCCCTCGGCCTTCGGCGCGGACGATGCCCCCTCCGGCGCCGGATCGGTCTCGACGGCTGCGCGGGCAACCCGCGGATCCTCCGCCAGCGCCCGCGCAGCCAGTTCCGGGGCCACGCCGGAGGGCTCCAGCGTAATGGCGATCCGCTCCCCCACACCCGCGCGCGCGAAGGCGTCCTGGATCGATCCGGCGAACAGGAGCGACCCGCGCTCGATGATCCCGATGGACGTGGACATCTCGGCGAGTTCGGTGAGGATGTGCGAACTGACCATGATGCACTTGCCCATCCGCTTGAGTTCAAGGAGCAACTCGCGGAGTTCGATGCGCGCCCGCGGATCCAGGCCCGACGCCGGCTCGTCGAGCAGCAGCACCTTGGGATCGTGCAGCAGCACGCGGGCGACGCCCAGGCGTTGCTGCATGCCGCGGGAGAGCGCGTCCACCTGGGCCGTGCGCTTCTCGACAAGGTCGGTCAGTTGCAGCACGCCGTCGACGGTCGCGCGGCGCTTGGCGCGGGGGATCCTGAACGCCGCGGCGAAGAACTGGAGGTACTCGTCCACCGTCAGGTCGTCATAGACGCCCAGGAAGTCGGGCATGTAGCCCAGCATGGTGCGGATCTCCGCGCCGCGCGTCGCCGCGTCCAGCCCGCACACGCTCGCCGAGCCCGCGTCGGCCCGGATGAGCCCGGCCAGGATCTTCATGGTCGTGGACTTGCCGGCCCCGTTGGGACCGATGAACCCGAACACCTCGCCCGGACCGATGTGAAGCGAGATGTTGTCCAGCGCCACCAGCCCGCCGAACCGCTTCGATACGCCCGTAATCCGGATCATCGCTGGTCACTCCCCTCTGGGCTCTGGATGGGCACGGCGGCCCGCACCACCGCCCTGCGCGATGATCGCCCGTTCGACAGTGTCGGGCTCAGGTTCAGGCCGAGTTGCAGTTCGTCGAGGTCCAGCAGCAGCACGGCCCATCGGCCTGATTCCAAGCGCGCGTCGATCGCCGGCTGCCGAGCCGTCCCGCCGGGCAGGAACAGCGCGGCGCCCGGGTTGAAGCCCGATTCGGGCGGATCCTCGGCCGACGGTGCCTCGATCGGCTCCCCGGACCACTCCACCTGAAACAGCCCTCTCGCCCGCGCGTCCGGGCTGGCCACGAGCGTGATCACACGATCCCCCCGCGGCCCGGGCTCCGCTTCGCCGCGCTGGACCGCGTGCGCCCACACCGGGCGGTTGGCCTGCCCTGAGGCAGGATCTCCCGCGCCGCCCAGGCATGCCGCGGCACGTGCCAGACGAGCCCCCTCGGGCAGACCCGAAACTCGGAAGACGACCCGACCGGCATCGTCTCGTTCCGCTCGAACTCGTGCCAAGGGCTCGGAGCGCCCGGCACACAGCAGCGCGCGCAGCGTCCATCGCCGCAGGTCGAGCCCGCCTGACGCAGGCTGGGTCGCCGCCGCCTGCGCGGGGAGCAGCCCGCCCCAGGGGTCGCCTGTGGCGTCAACCGTCGGCTGGCGGTGCAGAAAGTCCAGGCCAGGGATCAGCAGGCCCGGTTGGTCCCACTGGTTGAGGGGCACGCTCGATGCGCCGCGCCAGTGTGCGCCGTCGCTGGGGCCCAGCGCGGTCGGGTCGCCGGATGCGCCCAGGACCGACGCGCGGCCTGTCCGCCCGGCCCAGACAACCAGGAGCGACGAGTCAAAGGTCAGCGGCGGCGGGGAGAGCGCATCGGCGCCGGCCAGGGCGGGCTCCGGCACGGGCTCGAGAAGATCGATCAGCGACAGCCGCTGCACGCGCGACTCTCCGCCCCGGAGCATCGCGGGCCCGGCGAACGCTCCGACGGACGCCAGCGCCACCCAGCCCAGCGACGTCAGCCACGACCGGTGCCTTCGTCGCGCGCCAAGCAGGAAGTAATCCAACGGACCAACCGCCAGCACCAGCACGCCCATGCTGATCGTGACCGCCAGCGCCACCACGTGGTCCACGGGCGGCTCGTCTCCGAGGAGATTCAGGGCGCTCTCGATCGACGCGGCCGTGGCCCGCGATTCCCCGCTCCCGATGTACCACTCGCTGTAGTACGCGGGCTGGTTGTCGCGCGTGCGCCCGACGGGCCTCGCATCGGCCAGCAACGGCCGGAGCGCGTTGTCCCACACCCGATCCGCAGCGGGATCGCTGCCAGCGGCATTCGTGCGTCGCGGCTCGACCCCCAGCACGGCAACCATGCCGAAGCCCACCGGGCCCCACGCCAGCAGCGCCGGTGAAGTTGCCTCATCGCCTCGGAGACCCGGGCCCTCGGTGGCCCACGCGGTGGCCCAGCCTTCTGCGAGCCCGCGCGGCGTAAGCCGGACCGGCCTCGCCACCACGCTCGCCGTTGGCACGCCAACCTCGGGCTCGCGCGTCTCGGAAGGAACGAAGGTTCCATCCGGTCGGCGCGTGGGGCCGGTGCCGGAGCGGGGCAGAGGCAGCGGACGCCCTGCCGCGCGGACCAGGTCCGCGGGTGTGGGGGTGACGCGCGAGTCACCCAGGGCCACCATGTCGCCCGAGGGGCCGGGCGGGAACCAGCGCCGCCACCCGTCCCCGGGGCCGTCGGCGATGACGAGTAGCCGCCCGCCGCCGAGAACCCACTCGCGGATGGCCGCCATGGCTCGCGGATCTAGATCGGCCTGCGCGCTCACAACCAGCGCCGCGAGGCTGCTCAGCGCGGACGCAGCCACGGGCACGTCGGCCACCGGAAGCACCGCTGACGCGTACCGCGTGGTGTAGTCCCACCCTTGATCGTCCCGCGGCCTGAGCGCCCGAAGAACCGAGTCCGGCACGCCCGCGGGCATCCCCGCCGAAGCGACCACGAGCGCGTCGGTCGAGGTTACCTCGGGCAACGGCAGGTCGGTATCCCGACGAATCTGGGCGGCGTACGTCTCCCGCCCGAGGAGCCGGCCCTGGGCGTCGAGCAGTTCCGCCTCAACCTCCTGCAGCGCGCGCGGCACGCACACGACCGCCTGTGCCGAGGCCACCCTACCCGGCGTGCCCGCGACGCGCACCGACACCGACGCCCGCTGCGTCGCATCCTGCAAGTAGCGGAGCCTCACGATGCCGTCGAAGGCCTCGCTCAACGGGCCGCCGTCGGGCCCCGCGACGCGCACCACGACCGGCAAGGGCCGCTCCGGCACAATCAGCCACGACCGCCCCCCTTTGCCCGACACCGGCCAGCCAAACGACACCTCGAGCGTCAACTCCGGCGGCGCGGCGGCGGCATGAGCCACGCAGACCAGCAACGACACCATCCACGCTGCAAGCCGACACGGCACGCAGCCCCGAGCGGGGCCTGCTGGCCCTCGCACAGCGGGACACCAGTTGGCAGCCTGACTTCCCCGCGATCGATCGGACTGGCAGGATTGACGCGCCATGGTGGCTAGAACATCACCTTGCGGTTGTAGACCCACCACTCCAGCAGCACCACCGCCAGGGCCGCGAGCAGCAGATAGGGCCACAGTTTTCGGATGCCCTCGCTCGCCGAGTCCTGGGCCGTCACGATGCGCGAGGCCAACGGCAGAGCGGTGCGGGTCGCCACGTCGGACTCCAGGGGGTCGAGCAGGTTGGCCGCCAGCGCGCGCCGGGCCCGGCCGTCCACTTCCACGTCGCGCCCGCCGAGCGGACCGGTCCACGAGAGCGTGTAGATGCCCACCTTGGTGATGGGGCCGTAGACCACGCGCCCGTCGGCATTCGGGACGAGTTGCGTGCTCGTGTTATCCGGAAAGCCCAGTTGGACATTTTGCGCCGCCGCCGGAATCCGCTCCCCCAGCGTCGCACCGGGCCGGAGCGTCTCCCCGACCGCCGCGCCGTCGTTGCCCAGGTGGATCAGCCCCGCCGCGGTGTAGAGCACGAACCCCGGGTCGAACGGCCAGGTGGAGGCCGTCACGTCGAAGGTGCAGATGAGCGCCCGCGTCACGGCGTCGGTCACCTCCGCGATCAGCGGCCCGTGCTGCCCGCTCGCCAGCACCGTCACGGGCGAGTCGGGTGACGCCTCGACCGCGCGGCTCTTCATCACGATCAGGCTGTCGAACGCGATGCCCCGCAGCGCGGGGTGATCCCGCCGCCAGTCCACCACCAGCGACTCGCCCTTCTCGCCCTCGTCGATCATCCCGAGCGGCGGGGGAGGCACGGCCCCAAAGACCAGAAAGCGGCCCGCGGGCAGCCCCGGCGCCGGTCCGCTCTTGGTCCCCGGCGGCGGGGGAACGTTCGGCAGCCAGCGGTCCAGCACGAACACGTCGAACTCGGACATCTGCCGCGGGTCATCAAAGACCGCCTGCGCCTCACCCGGGGCCAGGATGACAAGCCGTGACAGCGAAAGACCCTCCAGAACCTCTCGCAGGAACAGGTTGCCCGGGGTCACCAGCGCCACGGCCAACCGCTTCGCCGGCGGGACCGACAGGTACGCAAAGTCGTCCACGGGCAGCACGTCAGGCTCGGGCGACGAGAGGCGCACGCTCACCACGCCGCCCTGCGGACGATCGAGCGTGAACACCACGCCGCCGGTCGAGGGGATTAGTTCGAGCGTGGGCGATGGCACGTCGTCGGCGCCACCGGCGGTCGGCCGCGGCTCATCACCCCCGGTGACAGGCGTCGCCCCGGGCGCGGGCGTCGAGCCGTCGGGCATCCGGCGGATCGCCGGGGCCAGCCGCGCCTCGCGGATGCCGGCACGGACGCCCTCGATCGAGAGTTCCACGTCCACCGATCGCGGGTCGGTGCTGGTGGATTGCAGCCCGACGAAGATGGAGAGTTTCCGCGGGTCATCGAAGGCCCGCTCGGCCCGCACCGCCGTCACCCCGACGTTCCACGCCGATTCGGACCCGAGCGCGTGGTACACCACGTCGTCGTCGCGCGTGAGGTCCGTCGAGGCGTCCTGCGGGGAGTCGCCCGAGGCCATCGCGTCGGGCAGCCGCCCGTCGGAGAAGATGTGGATCCGCGCCGGCGGGCCCTGCGCCTGCAGGCCGACGTTCTCCACGATCTGCCGGGGCGAGTACGCCTTGGCGAGTTTGATCGCCTCGCGGATGGAGGTGCCGCTATCGACGGGCTGGATGGACTCGATGGCCGACTTGAGCGCCGCCTTGCTGGTGGTGAAGTTCTGGCGGATGTCGGCCGCCATGTCGAAGGCGATCACCATGGCCTGGTCGCCCTCGAAACTGGTCAGCCCCGGCTCGCGGAGCGAGTCCACAAGCTCGATCGCCTCTTCCTTGGCCTTCTGGAGGCGCGTCTTGGCCCCGGGCTTGTCCGGGTTCCCGTCGGTGGATTGCATGCTCGCCGAGCGGTCGATCAGGATGACGTGCCGCCCGCCCGGCGCGGCGGACGACTTGACCTCTGGCTGCGCCAGCGCGAAGAGCGCCGCGGCCAGCGCCAACAGTTGCAGGAAGAGCAGCAGGTTCTTCCGCAGCCTCTGGAACGGCGCGTTGGCCTGCAGGTCCTCGATGGCCTTCTTCCACAGGAGCGTCGTCGAGACCTCCACGTCCCGCCGCTTGAGTTTCAGGAAGTACAGGATCAGCAGCGACGGGATGGCAATGGCCGCGGCGATGCCGGCCAGGAGCGGGGTGAGAAAGGTCATGTGAGCAGCCCCCTCCGCCGCAGATAGTCGAGCACCAGGGTCTCGACCGGCGTGCTGCTGGGAACGGTCTGGTGGATGATGTCGCGCCGGGCGCAGAAGTCGCGCAGGCGGTTGCAGTAGGCCGTCAGCATCGCCTTGTAGCGTTTCAGGAGCGGCGCGGAGATGGTGACCTCCGCCAGGTCGCCGTCCTCGCAGTCTTTCAGGCGCAGGTCGCCCCCGATGTCGGGTTCGAGTTCCTGGGGCGAGAGCACCTGCACGGCGAAAACGTCATACCCGCGCCCGACCAGCAGACGCAGGCCCGTCTCGTACCCCTCCTTCACGAAGAAGTCCGACAGCACGATCATGACGCCCTTGCCGCGGCGGGTCAGGGCGATGCGCTTGCACGCCTCGGTGAACGGGACGCTGCCCATGGGCTCGAGCGCGCAGACCCACTTGGAGAGTTCCGCCAGCCGCCGCCGGCCGCGCAGGTCGCGGATCATCGAGACGATCCCGCCCTCGACCGGGCCCAGCGCGGAGATCGTCAATCTGTGCAGGTTGCACAAGCCCACGTAGCCCAGCGAGAGCGCGAGTTTCTGCATGAGCAGGAACTTGCTGGGGTTGCCGCAATCGTGGCTGCCCGAGCAGTCGATCACGATGTGGAGCGACAGGTCCTCCTCTTCGAGGAACAGTTTGAGGAAGAGCCGCTCCAATCGCCCGAAGATGGCCCAATCGATGTGCCGGAGGTCGTCGCCGACCACGTACGGGCGATGGTCCGCGAACTCGACGGACTGCCCGCGACGCTTGGACCGCCGCTCGCCCTTGAGTTTGCCGGTGAGCACCTTCCGGCTGGTGATGTCCAGTTGTCCGAGGCGCGCGACCAGTTCGGAGTCGAGCAACTCGTCGATGCCGCGGGGTCGGGGTGGGTTGTCGAGTTTGATCATGGGTCAGGAAACAAGCGAAGGGATCAAGGATGCACGAGTCGCGGGAACCGAGACGGACGCGGGGCACGAGACCGGAAGCCCGACCAGGCGCCTCGAGGACCCGCCTCGGCCCGCTGCTCACGCCCCCACGGGCTCCGTCGGCGTGCTCTCCAGGATCTTCCGCACCAGGTCGTCGTGGCTCACCCGATCCGCCTCGGCCTCGAAGTTCAGGATGATCCGGTGCCGCAGCGCCAGGAGCGCGATCTCCTGCACGTCGCGGTTGCCCACGTGGTACCGACCGTCCACCAACGCTTTCACCTTCGCGCCCAGCAGGATCGCCTGCGCCCCGCGCGGCGACGCCCCGCACCGGATGTACTTGCTGGCGATCTCCGGCGCGAACTTCCCGCCCGGGTGCGTCGCCAGCACCAGCCGGGCCGCGTACTGCTTCACGTGCGGCGCCACCACCACCTCCCGCACCAGTTTCTGCGCCTCCAGGATCTGCCCGCCGTCAAGCACCTTCTGCACCTCGGGCTGCGTGTACCCCGTGGTGCGGTCCAGGATCGTCATGAGTTCGTCGAGTTGGCTGTACCCCACGTCCACCTTGAAGATGAACCGGTCCATCTGCGCCTCGGGCAGCGGGTAGGTGCCTTCCTGCTCGATGGGGTTCTGCGTCGCCAGCACGAGGAACGGCTGGTCGAGTTTGTACGTCGTCCCGCCGCTGGTCACGCTCCGCTCCTGCATCGCCTCCAGGAGCGCGCTCTGCGTCTTGGGCGTCGCACGGTTGATCTCGTCGGCCAGCACGATCTGCGCGAAGATCGGGCCCTTCTGGAACTGGAACCCGCGCCGGCCCGTCGCCGGGTCCTCCGTCACGATGTTCGTCCCGATCACGTCCGCCGGCATCAGGTCGGGCGTGAACTGGATCCGGCTGAACGGCAGGCTCAGGCTCTGGGCGAGCGTCCGCACCAGCAGCGTCTTGCCCAGCCCGGGCACGCCCTCCAGCAGCACGTTGCCGCCCGCGAACAGCGCGATCAAGACGCCCTCGACCACGTCGGAGTGGCCCACCACCACCTTCCCGACCTCGGCCTTGAGCATCTTGAACGTCGCGCGGAACTGCTCGCACTGCGCCTTCACCTCGGCGGGGGTCTGCGGAAGATTCTCGCTCACGGCTGCCATGTCATTGCTCCATTTCGTTCGGACTCAGAACGCAGAGGGTTCGGAGGGCGTTGAGGTACGCAGAGAGGACACGACGGGAACCTGATCAGGAAACGCGAGGCGGTTCAGGCGCCGATAGATGCCATCCTTCAACCGCGGCGCATGGAAGTTCAGAAGCAATCCCAGCGGCAATCGCGCCGCCTTCATCTGGCTGACCAGTTGCGCCAGGTGCGCGTCGTGCACCTTCTCGACGGCCTTCAGTTCGACAACGACGAGGTCGTTCACCGCAAGGTCAAGCGTCATGGGCGACAGTTCAATGTCCTTGTACTTCAGTCGGATCACAAACTGCCGATCCACCCTCAGCCCGCGCCGTGCCAGTTCGTGCTCCAGCGCATCCTCATACAAACGCTCGAGCACCCCCGGCCCAAGCGCCGTCTGCACCGCGAACGCCGCCCCCAGAAGGGCGCTGGTGACGGCATTCCAAGCCTGTGGAACTGCCCAGGCCTCGGCCTCGGCTTCCGCCCCCATCATGTCAAACCGCTCCGAACCCATGCTTGACCCTCTGCGTTCCTCTTCGTCCTCCGCGCCCTCTGCGTTCCTGCGTTCCTGCGTTCCTGCGTTCCTGCGTTCCTGCGCTTCACTCGTCGGTCATCTCGTCCTGCGCACGCTTCTTCGCCTTCATCAGGCGCGACATCCCCTGCTCGCCCGGCTCGGCGGGCTTCTCGTCCTTCTTCTTTACCGTCACCTTCACCGGCTCGATCGGCGTCACCGCGCTCTGGCTCCGCGCGGCGCGCAACTCCTCCGCCGTCGCCTCGAACTTCGCCTTCCTCAGCGCCTCCGGCGCGGGCGCACTCGGCGAGGGCGCCGCCGGCCTCGGGCCGTCCGACACCCGGCTCGCCTCCACCATCCGCTGCCGCGCCCGGTCCCGCGCCGCCTTGAGCGTGTCCACCCGCTGGTTCGCCACGCTCCGGCTCTTCCCGAAGAGCCCCAGCGCCGCCTTGGCGATCGCCGGCACATCGATCCGCACGCGCCGGATCGCCACGTCCCCCAGGAACAGCCCGATCGCCCCCAGAGCCACGATCAGCCAGATCGGCTGCAGGCTCACCGGCATCACCAACCCGTCACGCGTCCACAGGTCGTTGTCGCTCGGCCTCTGGCTCAGCACCCGACCTCCCGTCTCCTTCGCCACCTGCTCCAAGAGCGCCCGGTTGTCACGCAAGGCCCGGAACTCGTCTGCGAACGGCCGCGTCACCGCCGCCTGCACGCTCCCGCGCTTCACGCTCCCGTCCGCCTGCGGCTCCTCGTACCCCAGACTCAAAGTGTGCGAGCCCGCCTGCGACGAATCCACCTCCGCCTCGTACCGACCCGGGCCCGTCTGCCGCAACTCCACCGGGTCGGCCGACAGATCTGGTCGCACGATCCGCCCCTGCCAGCGGAGGAAGTCGAGCCGGTCGCCCTTCTCGTCGCTCGCCTCGACGATGATCCGCGTGCGCTCGCCACGGTCCTCCGTCACCACGCGCAGGTTCGCTGAGCCGCCCGGGCGCATGGCCCATCGCATCGACTGATCCCAGAACTGCCGGAACCCCGTCCACTGGGGCCAGGTCTTGGCCCAGCGCCCGGTGGTGTCGCTGGTGAAGGTGATCACGCGCCCGAGGCCGTACTGCCACTGCGCCATCACCGGGTCGTTCTCTTGCCCGCGCAGGGTCACGGTGCTCAGGCCCTCGCGGTCGCCCGCCACGATGTACCCGCTGATCGGCGGCACCCCATTGAGCCCCCGCAGCGTGTCGAGTTGCCCGCCCGAAATCTTCGGGCTGAACGGGTCGCCCTCCCAGATCAGCGTCCGCCGGATCGTCTGCGCCTCCTTGATGAAGATCTGCGGCAGCGCGTCCAACTTCCCGTTCGGATCGATGTTGTGGAAGTTCCCATTGGTCACCTGCGCGATCCGCCGCATCTTCGCGATGTCCGCCGGGTTCTGGTGCGAGCCCACCGCAACGGTGCTGATGGCGATCCGCGACGCGATGAACTGCTGCAGCAGCGCGTCGCTCGGGGGCTGCGGGTCCCCGTCGCTGATCACGATCACGTGCTTCTGCCCGGCGTTGGCCTTCTGGAGCGACTCCAGCGCCTTCTCCAGCATGTCCGCCAGGCTCATCGCGTCGCCGTAGTTCATGTTGCGGATCGACCGCCTGATCTGCGACTTGTCGCCCAGTTCGCTCAGCGGGTGCGTCCAGTTCGCCGAGCCGATCTCCCACCCCGCCTCGAGGATCCCCGCCAGGTCCTTGCCCGACAGCGCGTCCACCGCCGCCTCCGCCGTCCGACGCCCCCAGTAGTTCCCGTTGGGGATCTCGCACGCGTGCATGCACAACGCCAGCGCGCCCCGAGGCATCTGCCGCTTCTGAGGCGGGTCCAACTTGATCGGCAGCGAGTCCGCCAGCGGCGAGCCGATCCACCCGCCCGCCCCGAACGAGTCCGGGCCCCCGATCATCACCATCCCGCCACCCAAGTCATGGATGTACGCCTTCAACTCCTCCTGCTGCTGCTGCGTGAACTCGTACGCCGAGCAGTTCACCAGCACCACGCCCTCGTACGCGCCCAGGTCCGCCAGGCTCGCAAATCCGTTCGCCGGATCCTTCAGGTCCGAGGCGATCTTCGACTCCCGCAGCGCCGCCATCAGGTTCTCGGCCTCCGCCGGCTTGCTCGACAGCACCAGCAGCCGCCCCTCCCCACCCACGAACGTCACCGCTAGCGCCCGGTTGTTCTCCGCGATCGTGTCACCCACAACCCCGTCGGCTCCCGTCAGCGGCTCGAAGACCGCGCTGAACCGCTGCGGGCCCGTGCTCGGGATCACCACCGGCACCACGTAGGGCTCGGTCCCCTTCTTCACGTCGATCACCACGCCCAGCGCGGGCGAGTCTGGGTCCAGGTCGATGGGCTCGCCGTTAAGGGACAGGTTCAGCCGCCCGCGCGCCGCCTGCGTGGCCGTCAGCACCGCGCGGAGCGCGACCGTCTCCCCCTGCCGCGCCGTCGCCGGCGCGATCAGCCGCTCGACGATCACCTCCCGCGCGTAGGAGAACTCGATGGGCAGCACGTCGATGGGGATGCGCGCCGCCTTGGCCGCCTGCGCCGCCGCCATGAGCGACCCGGCCGTCTGGTTCGCATCGGAGATCAGCACCAGCCGGTTGGCCGCCTGCTGCGTCAGCACCGCCATCGCGAGCCGAACTCCCGCCTCGAGGTTCGTCCCGTTCGGGTCGCCGTAGTCCTTCACGTCGATCGCCGTGCCCACCGGGCCCGGCAGCGACTGCACGTACGCCTCCCGCGCCACGGTCAGGAACCCGACCAGGTCGCCCTCCTTGGCCGTCCGCGATGCCTCCTGCACGTACGCCGACGTCCGCGCCTGCACCTGCTCGGCACCCGTCGCCGACTTGCTCACGTCCAGGATCACGTTCACGCAGACGTTCTTCGCCTCGCGCCGCCACTGCGGGTCCGCCACCGCCATGAGCAGCGCCGCGACCACCACCAGCCTCACCGCCAGCGACACCCGCCGACCCCACCCCGACATCCCGCTGAGCGACCTCCGACCCCACCACACCACCAGCAGCCCCGCCGGGATCAGCAGCAGCAGCCACACCGGCGCGTTGAACTGCACCATCCCCAGCGCCGCGCCGCCCGGCGTTGCGAGGCCCGCAGCCCCGGAAGAACTCGTCATCATCATCGCCTGCACCACGGGCATCATTCCCATCCCCCGCCGCCAAGCCCGCTCGCCGACAGATCCACCCGCTGCACGCGATGATTCGCGGCATCCACCACGTACGCCCCGCGCTCATCCGCCACCGCCGCCCAGGGCTGTGCAAACTCCCCCTTCTCCCCCCCCCCCCGCCCAGCCACCCCGAGCGTCGCCCCCGTGTCCAGGTTCAGCCAGTGCAGCCGGTTGTTGCCAAACTCCACCACCACCGCTGTCCCGTCACCCATGAGCGACACCGACCACGGATACCGCAACTGCTCCCGACCCGGCCCGCTCGTCTCGGGCGACCCGATCCACCGCACCAGCCCCCCGTCCAGCGTGAACACCCCCACCCGATGGTTCCGCGAGTCGGTCACCACCACCCGCCCGCGCGCCCGATCCACCTGCATCGACTGCGGCCTGTCGAACTGCACGTTCCCCGCCTCCGCCGACGCCCCATACGTCCCGAACGAGAACAGGAACCTGAACTCCGCGTCGAACACCGACACCCGGTCGTGGTCGCCATATTCCGACACGTACACCCGCTCCACCGCCCGCCCGTCATCCCCCACCAGCAACGCCACGTCGGTGGGATAGATGAACTGCCCCGGCCCGTGCCCGAACGACCCGAACTCCGCCAACACCACCGGCGGATCATCCTTCAACGTCGGCGTGAAGTAGTCCGGCGCGCCCGCTCTCGCCCCAGGCTCCCCACTCGACGTCGATCCCGGGCCCGCGATGTCATACAGCATCACCCGGTGCGCGTGCGTGTGCGCCACATACAGCACGTCCCGCCGATCCGCGCACACCCACGCCGGCGCCGGCCCGACCGTCAATCCCGTCGGCTTGCCCTTCTCGCACTCCGGCACGCTCCACCACCGCACGCACCGGCCCGTCGCCTCCTCAAACACCTGGATCCGCCCGCTCTTGTCCGCAACGCACAGCCGCCCCTGGTACCGCTCGATCGCCCTCGGCACCGTGAACTCCCCCGTCGTCGAGCCCGGACCCCCGATCACCCGCTCCACCCGCGCCGGCCTCCCCCCGCCCGCACGCGCGGAGCCCTCGTGCTCCCCCGAATCCCCCCCGCATCCCCACGCCAAAACCGCGCCGGCCGCTACCGTCCACGCCGCGAGCAAACCCACCGCCCGCGCCGCACTTCGCGCCAACCGGCATCGACTTGGACTTTGCACTCGCACGGTTCGAGATCACGGCCGCCCACACCACCCACCAACACCCGCCCGTCTGACAGATTACCCCCCTCGGACACCGCCCGCCCCCTCCCCGGTGAACTCGCCTCTCCGCCCGGGCGCCAGCAGCCACCCCGCCAGCAGCGCCACCACGGTTGCCCCCACCATCAGGTTCACCACTGCCGCCGCGATCTTCTGGTCCCGCAGATAGTGCAGATTGTCCAGAAGCACCCGCGCCAGCGAGTCCGTCCCCGCCGGCTGCAGGATCACCGCCGATTCGATCTCGTGAAACGACAGCGCCGCCATCGCCAGGGCCGCGCCCGCCACGAACCGCGCCCGGGGCCACCCCGCCCCGATCCACCACCCCACGAGCCCATCACCCCCGTCCAGCCACCGAGCCTCCCGCGCCTCCCGGCCCTCCGCACGCTCCATCAGCCACCCCGCCAGCACCCCGACAAACCCGAACCGCGCCGCGTGCGCCATCACCACCACCCACGCCGACTCCCCAAGCCCCTCCCCTACCCCCATCCGCCACCCCGCCGACCATGCGCCCCCGATCAGGACCCCAGGCACCAGCCCCGCCGCCATGAACACCCACAGACCCCACCGTGCCACTGTCGCACCCCGCTCAGCCCCCCGCCACGAGAACACCGCCAACACAAGCCCGATGCCCGCAACGCCCGCGCTCACCAGAAGGCTCCCCCGAACCGCCTGGCCGTGCTCCTGCCAGAATCGCCCCACCAGCCCCCAGTCTCGGAGCGACGCCCCATACAGCCCCACAGGCACCGGTACGCTCACCACCCACGCAGCGAGCGCCAGCCCCCACGCCCACGCATCACCCCC